>Ga0131853_10018946_pt1 | contig 12521 bp, 16 predicted proteins | sample TergutLab28metaG_FD_92764 | JGI IMG/M metagenome (GOLD analysis project Ga0131853, IMG submission 92764) | Labiotermes labralis P1 segment gut microbial communities from Petit-Saut dam, French Guiana - Lab288 P1 (version 2) (version 2) | ecosystem: Host-associated > Arthropoda: Insects >...
GTGGATGCGTACAATGTTTTTGGTGTAGCCAAAATGAAGTTCCGTCAAAATCGCAACTCAAAATCCCGCGAATTACCCTTTTCCATCTTGGATTTCTTGTAATCAATGCTTTTGTCCACTCCCCTATAATTCTCCCCTTGTGCAAATACAATTAGTCTGATAATATAACCGCGTAACAAAAAACCGCAACGACCGTGAAGCGTAACCAGCGCTTCATGGCGAGTGTAGGGATGCGGCACATCGCCTACAAACACAGGGAAAAACCCCGCCGTTGCGTGGGGGAAGTATACACATTTTCGCATCCACCCGCAATAACGGGGATGGTGTGTCGTGTGGTTTCCTGTATCCGCCAATTTTGGCGTGTAGGTGGTGACGGTTAATCCCGTCGTCCCTTACACGCCTTTTTGATTATGCAGCAACCGGGGTTTGTTCGCCTTCGGGCAAACCCCGGGAAAAGGTGAATCAAATAATAGGGAGGGATTGAACATGGTAAAAGGAAATATTCACGGTGGTATTTTTCGCAATCCCGTATATTGACTTAATAAAAAGATTTTACAATTTAAATCAAAAAAAGATAGTGGGGGTTATAAAATGAAAATTTTAAAAACAGTTTCGATTATAACTATTTTTTTTGTATTAATTATTTTGGTGGCATGTGATGTTCTTGAAGTTATCGAAAAAGAAACATATGTACCACCGGAATCTAGCAACCAAAATATTTATGTTGAAACACATATACCATCAAATTCAAGTGATGATGGCACGGAAGCCGCTCTACCCATTTCGCCAAACATTCAACATAATAAAACCGAGGTTAAAACACCGCTAACATTAAAGGATTTAATAGGCAAACATTATCAAGCTACCGTTGACGTTTTTATTAACAGCGGATTCACAAATATCAGAACAATACCAATGGAAAATTTAATTACCGGTTGGCTTCGTTCTGATGGGGAAGTAGATACAATATCAATTAATGGAAATGTAAATTTTGAACCTGAAACAATATTCCCACATGATGCGGAAGTTGTGATAATACATCATTCATTTCCAATATCACGTTCAAGGTTAACCCTTAACGAAATATCGCTTGACATTCCGTCTAATTGGAGAAGCGATGCGTATAGTAATATACATTTTTATTATCCGACGGATAGTAATGATGATGGTGTCATATATTTTTGTTTTATTAAACTTGATGAAAAGGTTTCCGATAATCGCACTACACAAAGAACATTGGTTGAAAACTTCGTCAATAGGAACGATGGGATTATTGAATATGAATTGGAAATTGCAGGACGTTATGCTGTTAGGTGTTTAAGTTTTTATGATGGATATGTTAGCCTGTATTATTATATACTAACCGATTATTATATATATCTCGTGGGTATTGATTTGTTTGAAACAAGTCCTTTAAATATGCAACATATATTGGAAAGTGCTGTTAACAGCATTAAATTTAATATTTGGGCGCCTAATCCTTTTACTGATGCAGAAGTAGGAGATATAGTCCAATTTGGCGGTTATGATTGGCGTGTGCTTGTTGTCCTTAGTGGTCAAGCACTCGTTATATCCGAAAACGTGATAGATATGCGATATTATCACAGGGGCCGTACTAATGTAACATGGTCGACCAGCTCAATTCGCATTCATTTAAATAATACTTTTCTTAATAGCTTTAACGAAGCGGAAAGAGCTTTAATAAGAGAGGCATCTGTTAGACCAAGCGATAATCCATGGTATGGTACAAGAGGTGGATCGGAAGCGAGAGATAGAATATTTTTATTAACCATTGAAGAAGTTTTATGGCATTTTGGTGGTAGTGGAGGGTTAGGTACAAGCGCACACGAACGAACTTCATTAAGCGATCAATTCGATTCAGCACGTGTAGCATATGATATAGACGGTAATGCTCGGTGGTGGTGGCTTAGGTCACCCGGAGGTGCTGAAACCATGGCCGCGTATGTTCGTGCTAATGGTGCAGTTGATATATTTGGCAGACATGTTAACGAAACTGATATGCCGGGCAACCATGGAGGCATCCGCCCTGCCATGTGGATTCGTACCCAGTAAAGGAGTTTTTTATGAGAAGATATGGATGTCTTTCATTTTTGTTTGATGTTTTCATGGTAGTTATTACTGCCGGATTTTGGCTTATTTGGATATTTATTCGCGAAATGCGAAAGCGGAAATGAAGTTAAACTTCGAAGAAAAACACATCGTTTCACAACTTCAAAAACAAATTTTGCCCTAACCGCATAACCCTCCCCATTCCTACGCATACTACGAAAAAATCCAATCCCCACGGGAGGCAACGCATGGACAAACACGTAACTTCGACTAAGCCCCTCGGCAACGTCGGCACACTCGAAGCCGCTAAGGAAATGCTTCACGAAACCGACGGCACAAAGGTTCAAAACGCGGAACAAAACAAACAAATTCACAAACAAAGCCTCGGTCGCAACGTGAAGCGATAAAACCACCGTTACAAATTAATATCAAATAACCGCAGAACCCCGTTCGCGCCGCAAACCGTGCGGGTTTATTCCGTTGCCGATAACAAGGCTGCATCGATTTTAAAGCAAAAAGAGCAGGTGAAGAAGGTATGAAAGACCCTCTTTTCAATATCGCCTTAGATATAACCCGCACCACCATGGAATACGCGAAATTAAAAAGCATACCGCAGGACGAAGCCATGCGTGTTTTCTTAAATTCCGCTACTTTCCGCGCATTGCACGAGCCGGAAACCGGTTTATGCTTTGAAATGTTTGAATCGGTATATGATATGTTCCTCGAAGAGGTGGGGTATAATGAATTATAAACAAATCATCGACCCCGTTGTTTTCCTTCAAGCAAATTTCGTGCTGGCGTTTATCAAACGGCATAAAATATCCTTGCAGGATTTTTTGGAACTGGATAAACAAAAAGATATTCTCGGCTTTCTTCGGCTGGGATATGAACCCTTCCACCTAACGGGCGAGGAAAACGTGATGGAAGCGCTTGATGCCCATGTTTACAGATAATCGCTTCGCTTAAACCAGCGGCACACTCTTCCCGTTTACCCCCTGTTTACGGCTGACAATCAAAGCGATGAGCTCCGCGGGCTCGTCGCTTTCGTTATATACGGCATGGGTTTGGCCGTCGGGGGTGATCAGCATGTCCCCTTCGCGCAGGACGGCGTCGGCCTCATTGTCCCGCACACGGCACGTTCCCTTGGCTACGTAGAAGGATTCCATTTCCTCCTCGTGCCGATGCAAATCCAATGACGCCCCCGGTTCAACCGTGATGCGGGCGTACAGGCGGCCCGCTTCAAACATTTCGTCCGGCTCCGCCAGCACGCGGATTTCCACGCCGATACCGCGGGTAAAGGTTCGCTGCTGCTCTTGTTTACGTATCATGGTGACGCTCCTTTCTTCATACGTTTATTCTGCTCCTTACCGCTTCGCCTGTCAAACGAAATGTTTAGCAAAACAAACGATATATAACTATAAATATCGCGCCAAACCAAAAATACTTCACAAACCCGTTTGCAAGTAAAATTTCACAAAAGCAAAATTTTAACGGAAATCGAAGCAAATCCGCGCCGTCATTTGTATCATCCGTTAATCTTTCGCAATTTGCGAAAAAATTATCCTTTGCATTTCATCCGCCTATCCCCTATAATCGCCCAATTAAGCGGATGAGATCATTCGCTATACGCGATACCTTGCGCTATTCGTTTCGCGCGGGATCGAAATGGAGGATATTATGAAGCGAAACCCGTTCTACCTGTTGGCTGTAATCGCAGCCATCCTCTTCCTTGCCGCGTGCGGAAGAAATAACGGCGCGGTAGAAGTCAACACCTTGGCCGATCTGGCCGAATCGGGCGTACGCATCGGCGTACAACTGGGCACCACCGGGCATGACCATGCCGTCAACAACTTCCCGCAAGCGACAATCATCCCCTACGACCAACCCGCGGACGCCGTACTGGCGCTTTTAGCGGGCGATGTGGACGCGCTCATCATGGATTCGGAGCCGGCGCGTAACTTCGTCGACCGAAACGCGGGGCGCATCCGACAATTGGATGAATTGCTTACGCGGGAAGGCTACGGTATCTCCTTCCCCCTCGGCAGCCCGTATGTCGCCCGATTTAACCAAGCGCTCGACACCCTGCGAGCCAACGGCACCCTGTACGGCATCATGGACTACTGGATTCACAACGAACCCAACGCGTCCCGCTACGTGTCGCCGCCGGGTACCACGCACCCCAACGGTACGCTAATTATGGGGACCAGCGCCGGGTTTGAGCCTTTCGAGTTCTTTGAAGGTACCGAAATCGTGGGCATCGACCCCGATTTAGCACGCGCCATCGGCGATTTGCTGGGTTATTCCATAACGATAATGGATATGGACTTTAACGGCATTATCGCGGCGGTGCAAACAGGGCAGGTCGATTTCGGCATGGCGGGCATGACCGTCAACGCGGAACGGCGCCAACAAGTGGACTTCACCCAAGAATATTTCCTATCGGGCCAGAGCGTCATCATCCCGGTCCGTTAAAATAATCAATGGCGAGCGTGTTTGAAAATATCGCCGATATCGTAACCCGCGTATTCATTACCCACGACCGTTGGCGGCTGTGGGTCACGGGTTTGCAAAACACGCTCGTCATTACCTTTTTCGCCCTGTTAATCGGGATCGTCATCGGTTTTATGATCGCCGTGGTGCGCGTGTCCCACGATACCGCGGGCAAACCGCCCATCATTTTAAAGATTCCCAACGCTCTGGTAAAAATGTACGTCACGGCGATACGCGGTATCCCCATGATGGTTCAAATCATGATCATGAACTTTATCATCTTTGCCGCCTCGCGGAACCTCATATTAACGGCTATCGTCGCCTTCGGGATCAACTCCGGGGCGTATGTGGCGGAGGTTTTCCGGGGCGGCATTTTAAGTGTGGACAAGGGACAGACCGAAGCGGGGCGCAGCCTCGGCCTAAGCGCGCCGCAGACCATGCGCCGCATCATCATGCCCCAAGCCATCAAAAACAGTCTGCCTGCCCTGGGCAACGAATTCATTTCTTTGCTAAAGGAAACGTCGATAATGGGTGTCATCGGCGTCATGGACATCACCCGCGCGGGCAACGTCATCCGCGGGCTTACCTACGACCAATCCCCCCTCATCTTCGTGGCGGCGGCATACCTCACTTTGGTTATCTTCCTCGAGTTCCTTGTTAGCAAAATGGAAAAAAGGCTTAAGAAAAGCGAACGCCCCATCGTCAAAAACATCGACCGCAAAGGTTCGCTATTCGGTTTGTTTAAGCGGGGCGGCACGGCATGATTAAGGTAGCGGGGTTGCATAAGGAATTCGACGGCCTGCCTGTACTGCGCGGTATCGATGAGGAAATCGGACGCGGGGAAAAGGTTGTCGTCATCGGCCCCTCGGGCAGCGGGAAAAGTACCTTCCTGCGCTGCCTTAACTTGCTGGAAGCCCCAACCCGCGGCGAAATATGGTTCGAAGGGGAAAAGATCGCCGCCTACAACCGCGGCAAAGTCTTGAATCTCTTCCGCCAAAAGATCGGCATGGTTTTCCAGCAGTTCAACCTTTTTCCTCATCTTTCGGTTATCGAAAATATTACGCTGGCACCCGTTACATTAAAAAAAGTGTCCAAAACGGATGCCCTAACGACGGCGAAACGTTTATTGGAGCGTATCGGGCTTTCCGACAAAACCGATAATTACCCCTCCACCCTTTCCGGCGGGCAAAAACAACGCGTTGCTATTGTTAGGGCATTGGCCATGGAACCGCGTGTTATGCCCTTCGACGAACCCACCAGCGCGCTCGACCCCGAAATGGTGGGCGAGGTGCTCGAACTGATCCGCGAACTCGCCGACGAAGGTATGACTATGGTTATGGTTACCCACGAAATGAACTTCGCGCGGGAGGTGGGCAACCGTATTTTGTTTATGGACGAAGGTGTAATCGTGGAGCAAAACGAGCCGACGGCGTTTTTCGAAAATCCGCAAAGTTTGCGGTTGAAGGATTTCCTTGCGAAGGTGCTGTAAAACGCTGAACATTACATATTTTTTATAAACGTTGCTCTCCATTCCCCGGTAAAAAAATCTACACACGGTATTCCCCACTCCCCGGTGGGCGAGGGAACGTCCCCGTCGCTTGTGACAAAATCGGGCACCTGTCGGCTCGGTCGCGGAAGTGGTTGCGTCGGTTGCAAGCACCCGACGCCAACCACTAATCCACGCCCTTCGCCGCCATGTACCCGATTTTGCCAATCGCTCCGTGGGAGTTCCCTCACCCACCGGGGTATGCAGAGACGTGGAAAAAAATCTTAAAAAGTAACTTGGATGAATAAACCTGTTAAATTGTGTTATGATTTGTATGGCAAGCGAACAGAATCTATATTTTGTGAAGTTTATAGAAGGAGTCAGATTAATTTTGGAAGAAATTATTTTGGGCGGAACGATGAATCATGTTGTGAAAACAGGTGATACAGTTCGCAGAAAAGTAAAAGGTCATCCGCTTTTACATTCGTATTTACAATTTTTAGAAAAAGCGGGTATGGTAGGAACTCCGCGTTTTCTTGGAATAGATGAACAAGGACGAGAAATACTTTCTTACGTTTTAGGGGAAACCGCAGAATCAGGACTTGGTTTTGACCATCCGTGTTTACATTCAGACCAAGCGATATGCGATATGGCACAGTTTATGCGTAAGTTGCACGACGTCTCGGCTGATTTTCTTCCGACAGCAATTAAAGGCGGTTGGATAAACCCGCAACAGTTCGAAGAAATGTATGAAACGATTTGTCATGGTGACGCTGCCATTTGGAATTTTGCGTTAATCAATGAACGTATTTCGGGTATGTTTGATTTTGACCAAGCCTGTCCCGGTACGCGCGCTTGGGATTTAACACTTACTTTGTTCAGCGCAGTATTGACATCTTATTATGATTATGAACCTTCCAAACATAAAGAAAATACTCGTCGGCGTATACGCTTGTTCTTTGAAGCATATGGAATGAAATGCCCTACGGACATAATCACACAAACCGCCGACAGGCTTCAAATATGGTGCAATGAAGCTGACGAGCGTGGAAAACCCAGTGTTCATTATCAAAACTGGGTGACTCATCTAAGAAAACACGCTAATGATTGGGTATAGGTACATATATTAAATATTTTATATAGTAAGTCGTAGACATGTTTTCTTTATATTAAACCCGCTTGGACGAACAAGCCTGTCAAAGTGTGATATGATTTAACAGCAAGCAAATAAAAATCTATTTATGGGGCAGTAGGGTATGGATATAATCAAGGACATTTCAAATTTTATATTTGTAGATAATGAACCGGAAAATGCGGACATTATTTTTATCCCCGGAGGGTCTTTCCCCGAGCCGTCGGAAAGGGCTGCAACACTTTGGCACAATGGATTTGCCCCATACATTTTGCCGTCGGGTAAGTATAGTATAAAAACAGGGGCTTTCACGGGTACAAAAACAAAAAAGGAACTTTACGGGGGAAATTTTGATACGGAATGGGATTTTATGAAATATGTTTTAATGAAATCGGGCGTTGACGAAAAAGCCATTTTCGAAGAAAAGAATGCGAACGAACGGGGTACCGTTGATAACGCGTTCCATTCAAGGGCTGTTACCGATTCGCTTGGCCTAACGATAAAAAAGGCTATTATTTGTTGCAAATCATTCCATGCGAGAAGATGCCAAATGTCCTATTCATGGGCTTATCCGGGTACGGAATTCTTAATTTGTCCCGTGGATAACAGAAATATTCGTAAAGACAATTGGTTCAATGACGATTCCGGAATACAAACGGTTATGTCGGAATTGCAAAAATGCGGGCAATATTTCAAGGATGTTATTACGACCTTTTTACCATAAGCGGGAGGGTATAATGAACGATAAATACAGAACGGCGGCTTGCGGGGTCGATTGCAATGAATGTGCCCAATATAAAGTCACAATAAATCATGATTTAGAAGCGGCGGAACTATTGGTTGAATGGTTTAAAAGCCAAGGGTGGATTGGTAAAAACGAAGGTGCCGAAGCGGTAATGAAAAAATCCCCCCTGTGCAAAGGTTGTTGGAACATAACGGATGATTGCTTTTGGAAATGCGGATGCGGGGAAATAGATTTCCGTATATGTTGCAACGAGAAACAAATAAACCATTGCGGCGAATGCGACGATTTCCCATGCAGCCATTACAATGAATGGGCATCGTGGCACGAATCCCACCAGAAAGCAATGGACTACCTATTACGTAAAAAATAATTATTCCTTCGGTCTCACACAATACGGCAAATAATCCCGCTCCCGATGACTCTTGATGCATACGCAGCATTTTTTGTACCGAGGACATTCCGTCCGCGGGCATGGACATTCTGCCACGCTTTCGCAGGGTCGCCCCATATTTTTCGGGTTAAACACAATCCCCACGTCGCCTTCTTGGTACAGCAGCGGCCCCAATTCCTTATAATGGTAATATTCCTCCGATTTTTCCGCATCCGCATTTAACGCTACCGTTTTATACAATTTAATCTCCGAAATAGGCCGCGGGATATCCGAATGTCCGATATAAAACGTATCAAACGGCAACCCCTGTATGCGGGTTAGCATATTGATATATTCCTTCATGGAAAGGCTTTCCTCCAGGAACATCCAAATATGCGGGCCCAACGCGTCGCTCGCCAGCAATATACGCCGTTCGCGTACCAGCAGCCCGACCGAACCCGCCGTATGTCCCTCCAACGCAACCACTTCCACGGTCATACCGCCCAAATCGAACACCTGCTCGATTTCCACATGCTTTAATTCCCCCGACCCCGCGTGGATGTACGCTTCGCGGTCAAGGTTTTCGGGGGCTTTTTGCACCCATTTTTCCAGCGCGGCACGCCGCCCCGTACGGGAGGAATGTTTAAGGCACAACACCTCGTCCTTCGGATGAATGTACGCGCTTTCGAATTGCGTTGCGCCGTTGCCGTGGTCATAATGCCCGTGGCTCAGCACCACTTCGAGGGGTAAATCCGTGATTCCGCGCACCGTCCCCGCCAAATCCCCCAGCCCGAAGGTCGTGTCGTACAACAATGCCGACTTTTCACCCACCAGCAAATAACAAAACACTTCCGCGGGCTCGTGGATGCTGTAAATCCCGTTATGAAGCTCCTTCACTTTGTAATAATCCATTTTCGTCCTCCCCTTTTTTCATCACATATATCCGCAGCCGCCATACAAGGGCAGCGATAATCCGCAGGAAAAACACGATCCAAAACGTATTACGCAACGCGTACATATTGCCGCCCAGCACGCGGTACAACGCCACCCCCGCCACGGGCATCACCGCGTTGGAAGCCACGATAAAAACCGAATACAGCGAAATCGACAGGCTCCTGTATTCTTTGTCCACGACCTTTATCAAGCATTGGAAGAAGTTGAGCGCGATCGTGGCGAACGCCATGTGCGCGATAAAATTCGCCGCTAAAAACACGGGGATACCCATCCGCGCGGGTACGCTCAAAGCCAGTATCATCGCAATCGGGCACAAAGCAAGCCCTAAAATACCGAAGGTTACCGGTTTTTCCACGCCGTACCGGGCGTTCTTGCGGCTCCAAAACGCCAGCGTAACCAACTGCGCCAGCGTCGCCCCCACCCCCGTCAAGCTCAACAAAAATTCATTCATATGTAAATAATTCGCCTGCCCGATGAAGTACAACGTCCAGTCCATGTGCCATGTTATGTGAAAAAATAACGCGACCGCCCCAAATCCGATAAACGGTTTATTCCCCGCCAACCGCTTCACCGCGGCTTTAAATTGCGCACCCGAAACCCGCTTCGGCGCGGCGGGCATGACCGCTTTTATTTTCCTTAGCCATACCGCGTTCGTTATCAACAATAGCCCCACGACGGCGTAGAATATCTGATGGACGATGACCTTCCCCTCGTGACTTTGTACCGATGCCAAAATCCCCCCGCTCACCAGCGGCATCAGCACGGAAATAATCATCGTAATCCGCGCGCGGAAAGTAAGCACCGCGTTCCGCCTGTCCTCCGCCACCACTTCGGGGAAATAAGCCTGCCAACTTAAGTTGTACATCCCTATACACACGTTCGCCATCGCCACGAAGCCAAGGAACAGATACACCGTATGCACCGTCACGAACGCCGAAAGCCCCGCCATCATAAAAAAAGCCGCGGCCATGATCAAAGCCCCGGACAACATCCGCCTTTTATTGATTAAACTATCCGCGAACAACCCCGCCGGGATGAAAAAAATCATGTTCAAAATCTGCGGCAGGAATTGAATCATGCTTAACTGGAAATCCCCCGCCCCCATCCGCAGCGCGAAGATGGCGTGGTTGTTCACGGCAATCGAGATTGCCCCCATGATTAACAACCCATCGACGCCGTACCTTACGGCAAGGGGGTTGCCAACGGCAAAAGCCCGTATCCGGGCGGAAATCATCTTTAACATAAATTACCGCGCAACGCTTTTACCGCGCGGGCGCGGCGCGGACATAAAGAACAGCGACATCCACACGCACACGCTGAAATAGCCGCTGTGCCAAATAAAAAACCCGATCCCGCCCCACACATCAAAGTCCCGCGTCACCACGATATCGTACAAAGCCGTCCGCAGTACGTCCGTCGGAATTACCCGCCCCGCGTCCTTCGCGATATCGGCGATATAAATAAACGGCATCGCGTAACCCCATTGGAACGCCAAATACCCCGCGCACCAAACCGCCATCACGATGAAGAACGCCTTCACGCTCTTATGCACGCCCTCCGCTTTACGCACCTTCCCAGCCCGACAACCACCAACGGCGCAATCACAAGGAACGCCGCCCCCCAAAGCCCTTCCTCTATGGCGAACAAAAAATTCGATTGCCAAAACAATCCCCCGAAAGCGAAGAATTGCCCTGCAAAAATAAAAAGCACCGCCACATACGGCGACACCGCCAACGCACCCTTTTTCGTCAGTCCCATTTCCTTATTCAAACGGATTAAAACCACCGCAATCAATCCGATAAAGCTCATCTCCGCGAAGGTAGCCAGGCTCCGTATAATCATCGGGCTGTTAAGCACCGTATCAAACCACGCCAGCCGGCTCGGGTAACTGGACACAAACACCGAACGGTACGCCGCCACGGAAGCGAAAACCAACCCGCACACCCGTAAAACCGCTATGTACCCCCCATACTCCGGCGACTCCTTCGCCCACCGGAACGACCGCCAAAATAAAAATAGCGCGGCAATCCAGTTCACCGCACCGATAACCACCATAACCGTCCACCATACGTTCATACCCATACCCCTTACGGTCTAAAATATTGTCAATATTATATCATTAAACCCGTTAAATAATAGACCTCCCTTGATAAATCGGTTTCCTTTAACGAGCCTGAAACATGCAAAGAAAAAGTTATTGTAATAAAATGTAATCATATTATGTAAAAAAGGCTTCCGCGAAGATACCGGAAGCCTTGATTTAACTGATTGAATCGTCTGGGACTCGAACCCAGGACCCTTAGATTAAAAGTCTAATGCTCTACCGACTGAGCTAACGATTCCTACAGGTGGGTAACGGGATTCGAACCCGCGACCTCAAGAGCCACAATCTTGCGCGCTAACCAGCTGCGCCACACCCACCGCGTTTTAAATTTTATAACAACTCCGGACGAAGTTTGATTTGCTCGTATATATGCCCGATATTTCCTTCCCCCGCAAAAACCTTCATATCAAAAAAGTTGCTGTTTACGTCAATCCATGCAAGTTCTTTTTCATCTCCGGTTACATCCATTTTTTCTGCCAGTTTGCTTACATATACTTCCACCCGCGCGCTGCTGGGAATCATCGGGAACGTTCTGTTGCTATAATACACAAAATCCATTAAATGATGCAAATTTTTTGTCAAATGCTTTCGGCTGATACCCGTTTCTTCTTCCAGTTCCCGATACGCCGCGTCCATCCCGGGTTCGCCGTCTTCCAATTTACCGCCCGGCAGGTTATACAACCCAAGGTACGGATTCTTGTGCCGCTTGCACATCAGTACCTTGTCCGCTTCCGGCGAAAATACCCACACGACATTTAACAATATCATTATCATACCTCGACGTGCCTAAAGGGATTCGAACCCCTGACCCACGGCTTAGAAGGCCGTTGCTCTATCCTGCTGAGCTATAGGCACATACCCTTCCAACCCCGGGGTGACAGGATTCGAACCTGCGACCTCCTGGTCCCAAACCAGGCGCGCTAGCCAAACTACGCTACACCCCGAAAATCACCCCGTACAGTAAAACACCGCGCCTTATTCGGGCGCGGCGCGACTTGACTACTAAACACAGAGAAGGGGAAGCGAACTGACAGGTATAACGAACTAGTATGGTCAAGCCCTCGGCCTATTAGTACGGGTCAGCTTAACGAGTTACCCCGCTTACACCTCCCGCCTATCTACCAGATGGTCTATCTGGGGCCTTACCTGCTTAAAGCAGTGGGGAATCTA
>Ga0131853_10018948_pt1 | contig 12521 bp, 5 predicted proteins | sample TergutLab28metaG_FD_92764 | JGI IMG/M metagenome (GOLD analysis project Ga0131853, IMG submission 92764) | Labiotermes labralis P1 segment gut microbial communities from Petit-Saut dam, French Guiana - Lab288 P1 (version 2) (version 2) | ecosystem: Host-associated > Arthropoda: Insects >...
GTAGTTCATGCAGCAGTTCGGCCGGTTCGACAGTGTTTGGATGCCGATGGTGGCCACTTCGAACACCTACATTGAATCCAAAATTCAAGGACATCTCTCATATCAATTTTGCTTTTGTATAAATAGAGTAGTTATGATTTTAGAGTAATATTTTTCATGTCAAAGTATGTATACAATTTTTTGGGCCACCCTGTATATTCAGTCTGTATCCTGATTACGGCTCCGTTAATTATAAATATATTCAGTCTGTATCCTGATTGTGGTCCTGTAAATTATAAATATATTCAGTCTGTATCCTGATTACGGCTCTGTTAATTATAAATATCTTCAGTCTGTATCCTGATTGCGACTCTGTTAATTATAAATATCTTCAGTTTGTATCCTGATTACGGCTCTGTTAATTATAAATATATTCAGTCTGTATCCTGATTACGGCTCTGTTAATTATAAGTATATTCAGTCTGTATCCTGATTGCGGCTCTGCTAATTATAATATCTTCAGTTTTTATCCTGATTGCGACTCTGTTAATTATAAATATCTTCCTCACTAAATACCAGTCTAACATTAATAAATTACTTAATGCGGTGAGATAAATCTCAGCTTAGCGCATTAGATTTTTATTCCAGACCTACCCTGCTTATACATTTTACGTTATCTTCTCTACGTTGGACATCCCTTTTCGTTACATAACGTAATTAAATAGTATTTATTTAATCATCATCAAAAAAAATATTTATTAGGATTGTGATCAGGTTATCAGGTTTTCCGACCACAAGGTGGCCGTCTTCAGACCATTACATTATACAGGGCGATCAAAAAGTCTCTGTGCGCCTGATGATTACAATACAGGAAGTTACAAGCAATGTTCAAAGTTTCCCTCGCCAGTCTCGAGACGGTATTCGAGAAGACATTTCGGAGTGTCAATAAATGTCTGGAGCCTGGCGGGGGACACTTCGAACATTAGTTGTAACTTTCTGTATTGTAATATTCAGGTGTACAGAGACTTTTTGATCACCCTGTATACAAATTAAATTACACCTCAAAGTGCATTTTGAGATCTATATCCAACCATACAAAATGCACATGTGATTGTAAGTTTATTTTCATTTAATTTCATGACCTGAAAATGACCTTCTTGTCGTCGAAACATGTAGCCCTGTGAGGTGATCTGGAAAAAAACTGATAAATAGTTGCGCCGATTAAATACTACTTTACGTTATCCGTTTCAGTATTTCGGAAAACCGCATTTAATATTGCCCTTTAACCCTTATCCTGCTAACGTGGAGAATATGGTGAGCTGCTAATTATGCCACCAACGGGCAGACGGCGTTTAAAGGGTTAATACACCGCGACTAACACCTTTAAACACGTGTTTACATACTCAGTATTAAGCGGTAACATTTCCCAACCATCGCGTCCCTCTATCCACAATATCCGCAGTAAATCAACGCTACTGCAGTAACCTTAACCTGCTCGCATTAGGTTGTATCCTTACTTTGTGCTATGAACTTCTTGTTGTGTTAGTTGCTGTCTGCTCGGAATACAGCACATTTTGCGTTACACTCACCACTGCCCCAGGTATACAAATGTACTTTGATGTGTAGGTGTGTGAACCGTAGCTTGAAGTTTCGGCCCCATTACCGGTTACCACATATACAGGGTGTTTCAGGAGGAATGGAAAATATTTTAGGAGCTGGTATTATGGACTATTCCGTTTAAACAAGTTCAAATAAACATGTGTCCAATTTTCAGTGGGTGTGAAGACACAGCTGTTTGAAGTTGGCGCGCACAGATTAGATTTTTATCTGTGGGGATGGATGAAAAGCGAAGTCTACAAAGAAAAAGTAAACACAAGACACGAATTGGTCGCTCGCATTATGAATAGTGCTGCCCTCATAAAGCAAGAACGCCAAGACGACCTCAGGAAAGCTACACGTACTGTTACCAAGAGGGTTGAAAAGTGCATTTAAGTCGATGGTGGGATTTTTGAAAACTTACTTTGAACTGTTGCACTCTATTGAGATCATTTACATAACCAATAAATGCAATTAATACATCATTTATCTTTCCTTCGTACCTTTTGTAAGGTTTTTTTATGCGTAACATTCAAACAGATGTAACTGCAAACTCACTGAAAATTGGACACATATTTACATGAACTGATTTACTCGGAATAGTCCATACTACCACCTTCTAAAATATTTACCATTCCTCCTGAAACACCCTGTATTTAAAGAACTAGGTGATTTATATTAGGTTCTGGCTGTCATTAGGAAACCCAAGGATGAATTCAAAAGATTCAGTTGAAATAGTCAATTAAAAGTGAGAGCAGTATAAATAAATCCACTTTTACTGACAGTAAAATTGATTCTTGTTACATATAAAAAATTCACGAATTTCACACTACTCATTTATACATACTAAATTGATGGCCGATATGCAGCTAATTTAGACGGAGATAATTAAAATAATAATAGCCCATTAATTGAAGTTCACTTTTTAATTACTCATATTGTTGCTTTTTTTTAAAATATAAACCTAAATTTATTACCCCACGGAGCAACAGCCCCCAGTTGGCCAGAACCTCCCAATTACAGTAGCTTCACGATCACACTCAGACACAACACATTCGTTAGAACTCCTCTGGACAAGTGATCAGCCCGACAGAAAACCTCTACATGACAACACACAGCACTCGCCAGAGACATCCATGCCACAGGCGGGATTCGAAACCGTAATCGTGGCATGTGAACGGCCGCAGACACCTACGTCTTAGACCGCGCGGCCTGTGGAACGGCTTATCCAAACTTAATAACTTTATAAATACACATGGTGCCGGGAGTTTGTGTGAGGAGCCTTGAATCTGTGCCCGTTCTCTTCTTGAATTAATTTTCAAATAGATTTTGATGTTTTGCTGACCGTGCATCTCAGTATAATCTTAGAAATTAAGAGACTTAATGCACAAAATCTTCTTTTATAATAAGTTTATTATATGCCTCTATATGTTTCGAGCACTATGTGCTTATCATTAGGAGGTCAAAATTGTATTATACAGCATCTGGTATCGTCAAACCTGTAGGTGGCCGTCCGGTGCACAGAACAGAACGGGTTATCTCTCAACCTGTGCACCGAAAGGCCACCTACAGGTGTGATGATACCAGATGCTGTATAATACAATTTTGACATCCTGATGATGAGCGCATAGTGCTCGAAACATGTAGAAGCATACAAAAACTTATTATAAAAACCAAAATTTGTGCATTAGGTTTGATAATTACTAAGATTTCAAATAGATATCACGTTTCTGCGCCAAATTAAACCTTTCCAATTGGTGGTAATGCTCATACAGAATTTTTTGCAGCAAAAGTGAGACATATTACATTTCTTGACCAACAGCGATTTCTTCTTTGCATATTCGCGCTGTCACTGGATCACCACAAGTGCTCAGTAGGTAGAAACTAAAGTATAAATCTTCTAAGAAATCGTGAAAAGGTCAAGAATTTGCTCAGGGGTCTGAGAAATTACACCCCCACTGGAAACGTGATTACACCCACCCATTTAAGGTTTTTCAGCTCCAGTTCCTGAGGAACTGAAGCGTGAAATTTTAAAATGCACAATTTTTTTCTGGAGTAACAAGTTAAACTCTGACAGCATAATGAAACTTGCGGAGACAAATGACAGAGGTCGTCTTTTTCACTCGGATTTTGGTGGTCCTGTGAGTAAAGTTACTCCGAACTACCAAGAGTAATGAATAAAAACTGGTGTTTGAACCGCAATTATATATCGGGGAAAGAAACCAGAGTAAAGTCTGAGAACCTGTCAAGCCAGTAGCTATTGTCTGTCTGAATGCTAATCCCTCAGTTTTATAGAGACTAATATCACAAAATGTGGACATTATTGTGGAGTCGGAAATGACAATATTACAACTGTCTCGGAGAAAATGTCAATTAAAACCAGACCAATGACGATGTAACTTGACTTCTGGTTTTCAGGAAAAAAAAACCTCCTTAAGGAAGATGGGGACCGCGGTAGCACAGTGGTTAAGGTGCTCTGCTACAAATCGGGAGGTTGCTGGTTCGATCCCAGATGTTTTCATTGGAATTTTTCATTGACATAAAATCCTTCCGATCGCACTATAGCCCTGGGGTCGACTCAGCCTCTAACAGAAATGAGTACCAGGAGCATTTCCTAGGGGTAAAGGCGGCCGGTGCTTAAGGCTGACAACCCTACCACCATCCTGTGCCGTTTTCATGTAATTTGGGAACCTTAATTTCCTGGAACCCTCTGGGCCACTCCAGGCTTCTAATGGGACTGTTTTACCTTTGCTTTTACTTAAGGAAGATACTGATGGAGGGGCACCCATTACATCATCATCATCGTGTAGCTATAATGGAGTTGGGCCACTTGTACACCCCTTTCGGTACCACAAATCCAGAACTCGCTTCAGTGGTCTTATCTGGTCCCTCGTGCCTTTTGGTGTGAACTTATTCTTAAAACACGCCAGGCTAAAGGTAGCAAAGCTTAAGAGGATTTACCCTGCTTTGGGCTCGTAACCCATTCAGGGGAATTTCTAACCACTGGTAAAGTCCCACAAGTAGTAGTCCATTCATTACATCTGACGTGGAATAGATACAAGTGTCCTAATTAAGGAAAGCGATTCATATAGCCAGTATATAGATGCTGTAAAACATGTATAGTAAACTGTTCCCAAACACAAACTAAAGACGAAATGACTGTTTTTATCGGAAACGAATGCCAATAACTAGCCCTAACAGCGGATTAATTTAAATGTAACGATTATTCTACTACGCCCTTCCGAAATGTCTGGGAAATATTTACCTACAGACACGGCGTCATATCTCTGAAGATAAGGATCTTCGGCAATACCGCTGTGATACCCTAAAAATTCGAGTTTCCTTACTCATACTTTCCATCTTGTAGAGCTTTACGATTTGTGGGTATCTGGTGAAGGATTGCTGGAGAAATCTGTTAACAGTAGTCTGTTATTTAGATAGAAGACGGGTCATCGAATGTATGTTGTGCCAACTTCCTGACGTGGCCTCCGAAAGCTGTTAATGGCAGCGGAAACCCAGGCAACCCTATGGGGATTGTTGTAATTTACTCGGGCGTTGTCAGCTACGCTTGCCTCCTGATTTTATTCTTGTGCGCGCATTTCCGAAAGGCATTTTACAAATGTCTGCGAGATTGCTCTGATACCACAATTAATTATAGCCGTTCTTAAAAATGTACGATTTTAACCACATTTTAAATTGTTCTTATTCTCGCCCTGCAGGCTGATTCTACAAGCTTCCAGCAGCGATATCATGGATAAATGACTGGTCTTAAAGAACCAAATAAAATGTAGCGCAATTGTAGAATATCACATTTTTTGTCAGTTCCAAAACCCAGCATTTTTTTTTCTGAATGTGTGATATGATATATCCTGTTAACTGCAAGTGGGTAGCCACCCGGTGGCAGTAGTACAGTACACATTTACACACAAACAATAAACAGAACGATACAAAACAAACAATACATAGAACAACACAAACATTTGGAAAAGTGCGAGCCGTTCCCCATCTTTATAAAATATTCAAAATTCACAGAAACTGGTCACAAAAATGTACACTTCTATTTTATGACCATCCAAATACAAAATATTTCGAAAAAATCTCGAGCGATTTATTGCGCTGCTACGCAATAATATCCTGAACAAATAAATATTAATCCTTTAATTATTATTAAAATTCCTTAATAAAATAATTAATTACGGGCTGCAAGGATAAAGGAAAATACTCTGGAATGCCATTAAACCATATTCTACCAATGCGGAGAATAGGGTGATTTCCTAATAACGCCAGCATATAGCAGATGGGATTTAACTCGGGGTTTATAGGGTTAAACTGGGACACAAGTGAAACAGTGCTGTGGCAAGCAACACGATGAACTCGAACTGCTTTGCTTTGTGCCGTGTTCTTATCCACGTCGATTTACGTGTCCCATTTATCCACTCAAACTCTCGTTTCTGCTCCACGCTGTGGTCAGAAAAGAGGGGATGGAGGACATGTAAGTCAAGCAGCTGAGTCGCCCATCTTAAGGCCCCTTGCAAATATCGAGGCCTTACTCTGAAGTGGCCAAGTACAGCCCCCGCCCTATTCGCATGTACATTCTGCTGGACACGCCCTCCCACGATTGTTAATGTTAATCTTCCGTGAATAGTATCAATACAAGCTGCACGGTAGAAAGGAACAGAAAACACACACGTGTTTAAGACAAAAGACATATATTTTAATTATATGTATATGAAAAGGTAAAGGTAAAGTTCACCCTCTAACAGGTCACGAAGGCCCAGAGAGGAAGTACAGATATAGTTCTACTCTTTCTTTAACCACGGCGCTAGATGGGGTTGGGTGGTCAACTCAACGCCCCGGCTTCTTTACTCCCGGGAAAGGCCACGTACCCATTGTTTAGGAAGCTGGTTGGACCCCAGGTTCGGTCTGGACGGGTGCAGAAAATCTCGTCCATACCGGAATTCGATCCCCGGACTGTCCAGTCCGTACCGAGTCGCCATAACGACTACGCTATCCCGGCCCACATTTCCTTTATATACTTGTATATATATATATATATATATAATATTTTGTTCCAATATTTTTTAAGTTAAAGACGGCTAACAAATCCAAAAGGAGAGCTGACATGTGCAAAAAATGGACCCGTAATAAGTAGAGTTTAACCCTTTAAACGCCGAGTTAAATCCCACCTGCCATCTGCTGTCATGATTAGTAGCTCACCATATTTTCCACGTTAGCGGGTTAAGGGTTAAATCACCAGACAACTTCAAATGTTGTCACCAACCTTCACTACCAAATTTAGTCAAAGTCCATTCAATAGTTTCGGAGAACAACACATACGTTTGGAACTAAACTACCTCCGAATTATGGACTGAATTTATTTTCATTCTTAAAGATAACACACCACACAGCCTTTGCCCTAGTGGTGTGTCACGCAGCATAGATTCGTAGGTGGTTACTGACGTTTCACAAAAATTTCTCGGTCTCATTTTCAAGGGTCAAGCAGTAAAAGAAGATTACTCAATTATTACACCAAACACTGCACATATATAAAATTTATAAAATTTACACATTAAAACATTAAAAACGCTCTTGACATGTTTCGGTCCTAAGACCATCATCAGGAATCTATATATTCCTTGCAAAAGTCACACTAGAAATAGTCACAGATTAATTTCGTTGTACAAGTTGGGTATTGTGGCAGCATGCCATTTGGTGCAATGTTATGTTGCGAAGAGTGCCCTGCTACGGATCTGCATTCTGTGCTTCGTTGCGTGATAAGCAACGAAGCACAGAATGCACAACAACACAACACGGCATGCTGCCACAACACCCAACTTGTATAACGAAATTAATCTGTGACTATTTCTAGTGTGACTTTAGCAAGGAATATACTGTATAGCTCCCTGATGATGGTCTTAGGACCGAAATATGTCGGAGCGTTTTTAATGTTTTAATGTGTAAATTTTATAAATTTTATATATGTGCAGTGGTTGGTGTGATAATTTAGTAACTCGACAACATGCACGGTGTAACAATGAAAACAGTAAAAGAAGAATTCATTTATTCCTCAAATAAGGAGGCCAGAATTATTTTCCACTGCACAGACAGCCTGAAATCTCCTACAACACACCGTAAACCTGCATATATGCTTCCTACTCTTGTCTCAAAACATTTCATAATTCAAATTCATTAACAGTGTTGGAAAATATTTCACGCTTTTCCCCATGTTCTCCGTTGATAAATAAGTATAAACAATCTCGTATGTATGTGTTTGTGTAGGTACGTAGGCACTATACTTATTATGTCGACATTTTGAAAACAAGAGCATCAAAAATGAAATTTTATGCAGCGCTGAAAGTGTATTAACAACGAAATATCAAGTACCGTCGACTTTCTGACGCAGCGCAATGTGCGAGTGTGGGTGGGAAATTGATTACCCAAATGGATTTTTAAACTGCAGCAGCTCGGAACAGCGAACCGCAAACGTTGAGTTGCGGTTTGTATGGTGATACATTTAGAAGAATCATATTTCTGGCGAACCTGTGCCTATGGAGTAGAATATCCATCACAGGAGGTGGCTTCCGTATATGAATTCCTTTATTTATCTAAACAGCTTGTGCTGATAATTTTCATTTTATTACCGTGCAATTTTATCAATGTTTTTCAAATACCAACTTATTGCACTATTCATTTACTTGATAAAAACACACGTTAAAATACGTACGTCTAATCCATTAAAATTTTAATATATCACTCCTACATGTTTCAATCCTTCCGGATCATCAACAGGGAGTAAATATTCCTATATATGAAGTTATTGAATATTTCTATATTTTTTTATATTATTGGTATGATGGCGGCATGCCTGTGGTTGTATAGGTTATGTTGTGTTCGGTTGGTCTGATCGTTGCCTGTCCTGTGTCGTTAGACATACGTATTTTAACGTGTGTTTTATCAATTAAATAAATAGTGCAATAAGTTGGTATTTGAAAAACAAAGCTTGTTCTCATGTTTCCTTCAAAGTCACCAGGCATCTTTTTGAAGCAGAAAATGTTTTATCACTAAAATACGTTAGTCCTTCTGTCACTCCGTGAGACAAAACCTTTTGAATAATTTTCATGAAATTCGGTGTAGATGTTCTTCAAAAGAGCTAAGCTGAATTTGACGAAAATCTTTTAGATGCATCATCCCCGTTGTGTTTTATGCAGATTAGGAGGGAGTAGGTACGTCAAAACACAACTGTCTTTGTACCTGTTTTATTAGTTTGACGACGCCATGTTTTAGCCACTGTGGGTCATCCTCAGGTCACAAAAATGTATAATGAGGAAAACTATACAGTGTAAGATCATTAGTTGTGGTACATATTCCGAACTTTCAACGAGATCTCGTTGTTATGCGGTATATCCGTATTGAACTAATAACATGTTCGACTGTTCACTTTAACTCTATCCACTTCGCTAGTCGAACATTTTCATTAGTTCAATACGGTTAAACCGCATAACAACGAGATATTGTTGAAAATTCAGAATATGTACCACAACTAATGATCTTGCACTGTATAATTTTTACTCATTATACATTTTTGTGACCTGAAGATGGCCCACCTTGGCCGAAACATATCGTGAGCCTAATAAATCAGATACAAAGACAGTTGTGTTTTGACGTACCTACCCCCTCCTAATTTCATGAAAATCGCTGCACGAAGGAACGTAGTTTTCCTACGGACGTAAATGAAATTAAAATATTCTTGATTACCGTAAAAGTGTAAGACATTACAAAACAAATGAAACCTTGGTACAGTCTGTAAAATACCATTTGCAGTAAATCTTATCCTTGCACCGTGCATTTTTGTGGAATCACTTCTATTATCAACCAACAACTGCACTTATATAAGTGGTAAGTGCTGTTGTTGGTTGTTGGTTGATAATAGAAGTGAAAATTTGCAGTCTCGTTTTATCACAATTTTCGGGCAGAACAGAAAAGAAAACATGTTCTCTCCTACCCTTTCGATATAAGGAATTTATTAATTTGGACTGCTTAAAGCTAGAGATTATTTTGTAAAAATGCCTAAATTAGATTAAATGATTCAGCGTTTAGTTAATTTTTAAATCTTGATATTAAGATTTTTGTCCTAACCTCATTTATTTACTTATTTACAGTACATATTCAAGTTAGTGTTATGTCAGCAAATTGAACTTACATTTAATGAAGAATCTAGTGAAGTTCAACATGTGGAGCATAGCTTTATATGGCGCTGAAAAGTGGGTACTTTGAAAAATAGGTTATAAATACCTGGAAACTTTTGAAATGTGACGCTGGAGAAGAATGGAGATTAATTAGAACGATATATTTTTTTTTTTTATGGTTCCGAGCATCGCTGATATTTATTAATAATTGCCCAACGAGAAGCAACACAAAGCAGTCTGTTTATTATTCTGCAAGTTCACTCTACATGTTTCGGGTGTCAACCACACCCATCATCAGGAGTACGCATAACTGTAACTACACCCGAAACATGTAGAGTGAACTTGCAGAATAATAAATAGACTGCTTGGTGTTGCATGTCGTTGGACAATTATTGATACAGAACGATCGTGTAATAAATGAAGAAGCATTACATAGGGTCAAAGACGAATGGAACATCCTAGATAAATAAAAAAGGAGGAAAGCTAAGTGGATTGGTCACATCCTGCATAGGAACTGCCTTCTAAAACACATTATTGAAGGAAAGGTAGAGGGAAGTATATACGTGGCGGAAAGACGAAGAAGAAGACGTAAGCAGCTACTGAATGACCTTAAGGAAAAGAGAGGATACTGGAAATTTTAAAAGGAAGCACTAGATCGCACTGTGTGGAGAACTGGCTTTGGAAGAGGATATGGACCTGTCATGAGACAGGTACGGATGATAATAATAATGGTGATAATTAGCCAATACACTATACATTTTGCTTAACTGTACTTTTCAGCAATTACTGCAAACTTCAAGCTTGGCATTCACAAATGCCAAATTTCAATGCACAGAGTGCATGTTACACACAAGCATGGCAGTAATTGTCGAAACATGTAGCGAAGTCAGGTTCATATTCGAGTACTAATTTACACAAATAGATTTGTATTAGAACGGAATTAACCCTGACGCTGGTTTATGTAAACACGGCACGAAAAAATTAAGCAGTAATTTTGATGCCTCTGTTGATGCTAATGAAGTAACTTCGTCCATGCACACTCTCCTAATAAGGGCCTGTCAAGATTTGGCTTTTCCTTGTCAATTGAAGAATACATTTTTTTAAAGGACATAAATTAGCACTAGACCAATGACGAACAGAAAGTCACCAAGGCCGCAGGTAGTAAAGTTTAGAAACTGTCTCATACATCCACTATGAGAAACGTTTCCTCGTTTAGATGTGATTTTTTAGTACAATTTGATAATTAATAATATAGAAATAGTTTTGCTATACCAAAAGTTACGATTTATTTGAAAAAAAAAACTACATTATACACCTTTAGAACCTCCTTTCGTACGCCATAAAATTGAATATGTTTCAGACTGAACCGTATTTATCAGACTGACGAATATCCAACATATGTTGCCGGTTCATACACTGAGTAGTGACAGATTATCTGTCTTTTGTATTAATAAATCATGATATGATGTGAGCCTATGAACTGTGTGTGAAGGAAAATAGTTGGTGCGGGGGCAAAGGGCCACTTTTTTCCAGATATCACTAGCCGTAGCCTCACGACTTAGCTGCCTAGCCCCCCCATGGATGTCACCAGTGCCTCTATTGAAATGACCGCAGCCTGAAGCATACCATTGACTTCGAGATTAAGGAAGCGTGGAACTATACATCCATAACTACATACGCCTTCATTGCGCGCACAGGAATATATTTGCCTTTGTCTATTATTAATTAATTATGAAGGTGCGGGGCTTGTTTCAGGCCACTGATGGACACTGATAGCGGTGGATAGAATTGTCGTAAAAATTACTTGCCTCTAAGCTTATATTAGGTAACTGGGCTACATCTGTTTTTACAGAACACCGTGCGGGCCAACAGAAAAATTTATCGCATAGAATAACATGCAATTTTAATATATCGACGTTAAATTGGTAGCAGATTTGTCGAAATATATTAGCGAGTTATGTGTGTGTGTGTGTGTGTGTGTGTGTGTGTGCATCCATCTATCCTTCGGTGTTTATTACTTCGATTGAAAATGTTGTAAATGTAACAGAGCGGATTGTGGGAAATATTTTTGTGATCAAGCGGGATTTTGCAATGAAAGAAACAAGGTTTAATAAATGTCAGTGGAAGTCGGCAGGAAATTATATATGTCCGCCTGATAATGGTTAAATAATAAATGTAAGCAGAGACGCAAAATTTATGTGGTTGCGGTCATTAGCAAAGGTATACATTTTAAAAACGTACTTATGTTTTATTTAATTTCCCTTTACTAACGATGGGTTTTTAACCTTTTGACGCCTAATGTCAACTATAGTGGTCGTACCGCACCGCTAACCTCTAAAGTTGCATGATATATATTTATTCAACAAATATAGGCACTGAATATTTTAAACATGGTATATATTCTCCGTTTTTTTCTCTTCAAAATGCAGTTTGTTTCATTATTCTAAAGTATTTGGTTCCTGTATTATTCACATTTTATATACAGGGTGTGCTAAAATTAAAAAAATAATTCCGGCGCCAAAAGGTTAAAAAGGGCGAATATTAATATTTTATTTAATTTTTCTTTAATAACCAGGATATTTTAAAAATTGCAATTTTTAATTTAATCCGTATTGGCATATTTTCCAATTTTTCTTCAATAACCAGGATATTTAAAAAATTGCAATTTTTAATTTAATACGTCTTGGCATACTTTCCAATTTTTCTTTAATAACCAGGATATTTAAAAAATTGCAATTTTTAATTTAATACGTCTTGGCA
>Ga0131853_10018950_pt1 | contig 12521 bp, 4 predicted proteins | sample TergutLab28metaG_FD_92764 | JGI IMG/M metagenome (GOLD analysis project Ga0131853, IMG submission 92764) | Labiotermes labralis P1 segment gut microbial communities from Petit-Saut dam, French Guiana - Lab288 P1 (version 2) (version 2) | ecosystem: Host-associated > Arthropoda: Insects >...
CTAAATTCTGTTTGTTGACATAATGTAGGTATATTATGTCGCATTCAGAAGATGGTTTTTCTTCAGACACATTATGTTCATTACACCCGACTCTTTCTGTCTGTAAACAGTTCATAGTTTCACCTTTATTTCCTAAATCATGATTAATGTACTCCGACTCAACTTCGTCGTTTACTTGGTACTGAAGTCTGTCTGAGCTAGTGACACGCTTGAACTCACGTAGACAGCACGGTCGTTCGGCTTTCAATTTTCCTGTTGGGGTTATTTATCGTAGAACTTTCTGTGTGCATGCTTACTTGTTCAGACCTTTGTCTTTCGTCTATGTGCCGCAGCTGAAACTCTGATATTTGGAGATTCAATTCGTGTGCCTGTCGCTTATTCCCTCTTATCTGCCTGATAGTTTTTAGTCGTCTGGCTCACTCGGCATTAAGTCTGTCATGAGATGTTCGTGTGTGTACTGTGGTCTTCGATTGTACCGTACCACCCTGTCATCCAGCGGCACTTCTTTCCGTTTATCAGACGACTAAAGTAATGGCCACATAAGGAGCATCACTGTCATTCAACATGTTACCTCGTCCTGATTCACCAGCAAAATAAAATTGATTCTAGGGAGAAACGTATTGCGCAGTATTAATTCAAGGTAATAATACTGCACCATGACATTGACCGTCTGGGTACCGCCTTAGTGCTTTGTGAGAAGTGCTGGGTTTGCAGCTGATAAAACTATAAAAATCTAAGTTCAGTTACTGAGCTGGAACACTTTATCGCTAGGACTTATCAGTCATATGAGTGTGGGGGTGGGCAAGCGATTGCGCGTTTGGTTGAGTCACTGCACTACAAGCCGGAAGGTCGCGGGATGGAGTTTTCCATTGACGTAATCCTTCCGGCCGCCTATGGCTGTGGGGTCGAGTCAGTCTCTAACAGAAATGAGTACCGGGAATATTTCTTTCCTTTCCTCCTAGAGAACTAATTGCCAGATGACAGCTTTGTCCTGCCAGCAGCAACTCCTTATTATAAACACATCTCGGTCTTCAGTCAGGACACAAAACCCCTTCACCTGTGCCAGGCATGCTCAAACGTTTAATATGGGAAACTTTAGCAAACTTTTGTCTGCATGTGGGCAACATGGAAGAATAAATAAGTGTACTTTTAATTATACAATATAATTTTACCTGTATATGTTTCTATAAAAGGTAAAGGTAAAGTGATCCCGTTACAGGCCCGGTGTGGCTCAGACGGTGGGTAGAGGTATAGCTCTACTCTACCATGACCGCGGCACTAGAAAGGGTTGAGTGGTCAGCAGCACGCCCCGGCCGCACTTTACCCCCGGGAAAGAGCCGGTACCCATTTTACAGGAAACTGGGTGGCCTCCAGGGACCGGTCTGTACGGGCGGAAAATCTCGTCCCCACCCGGATTCGATCCCGGACCGTCCAGCCCATAGTCAGTCGCTATACCGACTAAGCTAACCGGCCCACACGTTGTCATACATATATCTCTATAATATGTACATATATTTCTTCCATGGGTTGCGGGTTCGATTCCCGATGGTGTCATTGAAATTTTTCATTGACATAATCCTTTCGGCCGCACTGTGGCCTTGGGGTTGACTCAGTCTTTGCGCCCCAGGAATATTTCCTGGGAGGCAAAGGCGCCCGGTGCGTAGGGCTGACAACCTTACTACCTTCATGCACCGACTGTCTTGAAATCTGGGAGCCTCAACCTCCTGGAACACTCAGGGCCTGTCGATTGGGATTGCTTTACCTGTATATTTCTTCCACAGAAATATTCTAACAACTCCCCACTTCGACATTACATGGCTTTGCTATGCAGCACATGTGACTAGCTAGACCAAGAATAGAAATTCAATTGCTCAAGAGAGTAGCAGAGAGATGATTCAAATCCACTCATATGGCCAAAATTTACAGAAAATGGATTGTTCACACTTTCGGAAGCAACTAATCAGATTGACATTTATAAGACTACAGTGTGAACTTGTTTCACGAAGCCTGAAGGACACGCCTTTAACTGTTCGGAGGTGGTACAATTATCTTTAGAGGTTCCGAAGGATATTTGTTTAGGTGCTAGGGAGATGATCGAATAGCTTTCACATTCCGGCCACTGTGTCACGTTTGTTTGAAACTCATAGTCATTAAAGAATAGATCAAACACAGTTATACTGAACAAAACAGCACTACATATGTGTGATTACTAAATTCAGCGAAAAGAAATTGGTTCCAGTAAATGTATAGCCGTATCCCTAACAGCCGAACCTGCCGGCCAAGCTAAACACCGGCGACGCTGGAATTATTCCAGGCGGCAAAATAAAAGCTTCCTGTTATTGTTGTGTGTGTGTGTGTGTGAGTGTGCGTGTGTGCGCGCGCGCGCGCGGGATGATGCACTGTTGCAATGTAAAAGCAACTACTTGTTGAGATGCAATATAAACACATTCCGTGTTGCACAAAATCGCGAATTTCTGTCGCCGGGCGTAACAAAACACAGTGAGGTGCGATATTTTTGTCCGATTTTAACCAGATTTACAGCATTGTTTCACAGTATAATACCAAACGGTTTATCTTTAATTCTGTTGTTATATACAGGTGCTACTTAACTGTTATATGCAGGTGTTATATATTATATACAGGTATTACTTATATGAAATGTTATATACAAAGAAGTATTTTCACATGTACGAGAATTGTTGTCGTATGTAAGCAGTACCTTGACAATTTAATTTCTTGAATGTTGCATCAGTGTAATGTTATAATATTTCCAAAGATTTATACTTCAAACCAGACGATAACTGCGTGTCACCCTGAGGTTAGACAAGAAGGGGACAGGCCCGTATCAAATTAATTGTTATGGCAACTTGAACTCCGACCCGGAGGGGTAGTCTAAACTTCTGACCCGGAGGGGAGATATTGTATTTCTGTTCCCTAAAACCATTCCTTTTAATTGGAATCTGTATAAATCATGTTTCCCTAAACCATTATTTTTATTTGGAATATTATTCTAATTGGAATCTTTGTAAATCTTTGTAAGCCACGTCAGTGTTTGGGTCTGATTGTGTAATGATTATATTCAGCTTAATTACTTGTTTCCAAGCCTGACATGGCACTCTCAAACTGTAAGTCAAGCAGATAAGATCTGTCAGTATCTCCTGGAAGTCAGAACAATACTATTTGTTGTTTCTTCTCATTGGCTGTACAACTTATCACCCCAGTTACAACACCCATTCATTCCGCTCGGCAGTATTCCTCAGTACCTGTCCAGGTGGGAACGTCTTAATTGTAAGTTGCCAACCTGCAGATACAATATTTTGTTTAAATGTGTCAGTGTACTCTTCTGCAGAAGATTCAAGTCTTCCGTGATATCAGACCGTGTTGGCTCGCCAGCTGGTAACTACACACTGCTAGACATGTCGTAAGGTCTCAGAAGACTTCAATCTCCAGCAGAACCACTTTCGGAACCTTTCAGATCTCGCAGAATTACTGTTAATTTAATGAATCATTCTCGTCAGAACACTCATAATATTTTTAACTTAGGGAAGTATGTATTCTTCTCCTACTGTATATGTTGATCTAGCCAGTGCAATTTTTGGACAACTAAATAAGAAGATTAAACAGCAGCAGCCGTTTTAGTAGGCCAGACCCAGCACTCTAAATATTAAACTCTCGTTACGACTTTAGCCTTTCTTTTTAAAATGTCTACATCGCGATCAGCCTGAGATCCGTGTTTGGTTTCCAACTGTTTCATGGACTTATTTACTCTACCTGGTTTATCTGCCTGTTAATACTCAGAGTTCAACCTAAACCGTAAAAACCAGTGGCTCCCAAAGTGTACTGCGCGGTTAGCCTTGGGATACGCGACCATTTCCCAGGGGATCCGTGGATACATTTCCGTAATGGCTACTTTGAAGTTTACTCATTTTTTAAATTTAAGGAATATTGTCTTGTTAAAAATAATCGCGGAACTTTTTTAATTTGCCAAGTGTTTATTTCTTATTATCGTTAGAATAATTACGAAACCCCTCATATGTACCCACGAAGAGAGCGACAGTCATTTTAATTAAGCTCAAATCATGCCATATACGGTTGTTGTTCTTTTATTTGGTGTAATAGCCCCCAGTGGGCCAGGGCCTCCTTATTTACAAGGTTTCTGGATCACACACAACGAAGCTCCACAGTCGGTAGGACTCCTCTGGACGAGGGATCAGCTCATCGCAGAGACCTCTACCTGACAATACACGACACCCACAACAAACATTCATGCCCCCGGTGTGATTAGAACACAAAATCTCAGCAGATGAGCGGCCGCAGACATATGCCTTTGACCGCGCGGCCACTCTGACCGGTCACATATGCTACTGGTATGTATTGGTATCTATTTAAAATCAGTTCTCGGGTACAAATTACTGATTTTGGATACTTTTCATCCGGACGCTATGTTTACAGGAGCAAGAATGTGATGATCAGTAATTATTTTTCGAAGCCAAAAGGCGTCCAACGAGGAAAAGATTGTGAAACACTTGTATAAACAGTTCCTGGCATTTTATTTTTCTCGTGTTTTCCATTGTCTTCACCACAATGAAATACAGACACGCATGACACAAACATCCGGGGCAATATTTGCATTATTTAATGGTTACTACGTGCACGCACAAGAACAACACGTATAAAAACATAGCAAGAGCTTGACAGTAATCGAACTGTTAACAATAAACGCAATGTAAGTATATCGTAACACTGTCAAACGTCCACAGATATGCTTCATAACTACTCCGCCGTATTCAGCTACCTGACTAGTGCAGAATGTATGACCAGTTACTTACTTTACTTACTTATTTACTTTAGAGGCGGTTCGGAACCTGATGGCACAAGGTGACGCACGGGAGGGGAAGTTCAGGGGAAAGATGTGAATGGAGTGGGTAGCCAGCAGCCTTGCACTGTACGTCAGAACATGGTCTATCCATGGTCTATCCGCTGATCCGCACCCCTCGACTGCTAGTAGTCGACTGAACTGACCCCCCCCCCCTCCTCCGATTTAAATGGACTCTTCCGTTTTGTTGAAAGACCAAATCTGGTTTCTGCGCGTGTGCCATCACGTTTCGAACGTGCTGTACCTACTTACTTATTGTACTTACTTACTTACTTACTCCATGGTGCAAAGTCCTTCTTGAGAAGCTAACCGGTTTGCAGCTAGTCAAGAAACAAGAAACTCCCTGCACTTTATGGAACCCGAAGGTTCATTACCGCATTCACAAGTGTCCGCCACCTCCCCCTATCCTGAGCCAACATGACAGTAGTTGACCCATTTAGTTGAAATGCACATTGTCTCCTATAAGTTGATCTACACATGAAGTTAGCCTTGGCAAAAGAGTGTTGGATAAAATTCTGTTGATTGTTGATAAAAGTAACACAGATCCATCCACTTACTTTCATTTTAATGGCGCCCAAACCACACCAGATCTTCTGATTGCATCTAGCGACATCAGCGCGAATACAAAACGCATCATATTTGACGACCTTGGATCTGGACATAGGCCTGTGATTGCCAAAATACCCCTCACTCTGTAACAGAGAACATCGGATTCATACATAAGAACTTCCTGGAACTTAAAAAAGGCTGAATGGGGAAGCTTCACAGATATGTTGGAAATAAACCTGCACCAAGAAAGAATAGACTTTTCACAACATCCAGATAAGAGTGACAAAGTTATCAACAGCAGCATCATCATTAACTGAGCTACAGCGTGCATCCCAAGAGGAAGAGTGAAGAGATACAAATGCTTCTGGACCGACGACCTTGAAACTCACGAACCAACGAGAATACCTGAGAAAAAGAGCTGAGCACACTGGTAGAATGGAAGAAGTTCAGGCCTGTAGAAGACAAGCAGCTATCCCAAGGAGAGAAATTACAGATACTAAGCGAAAATCCTTTACAAATTTTATATCTCATATCAGTTACCAGAAAGACAGCCAGAAACTTACAAATACCTAGCAAGAATTAAAAAAAAATACCTCCTAGAGAAACAAAGTAACAATACATGAAAATAATTATGCTATTACTAGTGACATACGGAAGGGGGGGGGGACCGCGATGGCACAGTGGGTAAAGCGCTGTGCTACAAATTGGAAGGTCGCTGGTTCGATCCCAGCCGGTGTCATTGACATAAAATCCTTCCGATCGCACTATGGCCCTGGGGTCAACTTAGCTTCTAACAGAAATGAGTACCAGGAGCATTTTCTGGGAGTAAAGGCGGCCGGTGCGTAAGGCTGACAACCTTACCATCATTCTGTGTCGTTGTCATGAAATCTGGAAACCTAAACTTCCTGGAACCCTCTGGGCCACTACAGGCTTGTAACGGGATTGCTTTACCTTTACTAGTGACAGGGGAATAGCTAATACATTTGCATGTATCTTATCACAAGCAGAGAAGAAGGTCAGGTACATTAGGAGGAAATCAAAGATAGTTAAACAAAAAAATGGACGTGCAAAACCCACAAAAACTGAAGATATATTTGAGTCGCCAATTAGTGACTGCGGACTCCAAGAAGCAATACAGCAATTGAAAAACAGAATATCTCCTGGAGAGGACCAAATACAAGCAGAATTTCTAAAGCATGCTGGGATAGAAGCAAGAACCGCAAAACGGATGTGGTTTCAAAAAATTTGGGAAGCAGGTATTGTGCCCTCACTTAGGAAACAAGCAATAGTAGTGCCCCTACTGAAAGCCGGCAAAGACCCTAAGAGTACCGCAAGTTAACAGACCAATTTCCTTGACTAGTACAATGGGAAAATCCATGGAAAGAATAATTAACACCAGACTAAATTGGCTACTCGAAACCAACAATATTATAGCAAACGAGCATGCAGGATTCAGAATTCACAGATCAACAAGTGAACATATAGCAAAGTTCAGCCAATTCATTAAGCATGCACTGGACAATAAGCGTACATTAACAGCAGGTTTTATCGACTTCAAATCAACCTATGACTCTGTCTGGAAAGAAACCCTTCTATTAAAACTAGTAAGATCGGAAATTAGATCCAACCTACTCCAATGGCTTGAATCATTTATTTCCCACAGAGCATGCAAAGTCCGCTACGAAGAATACTATTCTAAATATCACATCTTACAAACAGGACTACCACAGTGAGCTGTAACTAGCTGCACTTTATTTAACCTGTACATAAAAGACCTAATTGGTGAGCTAAATTCTATCCCTGGCATCAAATGTTTACCATGTGCAGATGACCTTGCCTTCTGGACCGAAGTAAATAAAAGAAAGGCTGAAGAAAAGACAGAACAAACACTAGGGAAGGCATTGACCATACTTTAAGAATGGTGTGAGAGAAATAATATGAAGATAAATACCTCAAAAACAGTCTTTCAATCTTTCTCCGCAGGTCACAAAACACTACATCCAAGGTTGAGCTATAAGGATACAGCTCTTTCCCGGTCAAGTGAATTCAAGTACCTTGGAGTGATCTTCGACAAAAAGCTTAACTGGAAAACTAAATTGGGGGTTTTCCATCCCGTTGTGTGTACGTGTAAACGTATTCTTTATTTGACCGTCGTTAGACAACAATGTGGTGCAATGTTTTTATTATGCAACTATCAACTGAACGACATGTTTCGACCCTACAGGGCCATCATCAAGCTACATAAAATAGTGGTAATTAGACAAGGTACATGCGGTAGCTTGTGTAGCTTGATGATGGCCCTGTAGGGTCGAAACATGTCGTTCAGTTGATAGTTGCATAATAAAAACATTGCACCACATTGTTGTCTAACGACGGTCAAATAAAGAATACTCTTAAACTGGAAAAACCACGCAGATAAAATTGCCTCGCGAGTCTCCAAGCCCACAAACGCTCTGACACGTCTAGCAACAGTACTTAGGGATGTGCCCGGTCAACCTTAAACCTTACGTACCAAAAATATTTTCTCCCTTAACATATAGCTGTGAATCCCTAGTCATTGCTCAACCACATACACTCAAAGTGCTGTAGCATGTTCAAAACCAGGCCTTAAGACTGATAGCTGGTGCAGTGAAAACAACTCCCATTGATGAGACGACTTTCATAATGGGCAATAAACCAATACAGGAATTAATGGAAAAAAAGGCAGTGCTGCTACAAGAGAAGCTGCTCAGAATCTCAGGAGACCAATACTGGAAAACATACGAGAACAAGCCGAGAAACTTAAAGAAGCAGAACGGATTTATACAGAAGGTAATAGAACTAAAGACAAAACTTGAGATTAAAAGCTAGCCCCAACCACTGCAACAACGGCGAAACCCAGTAGACGTCTAACAGGTTGAATGCTACCTACGCTTGCAACAAAACATAGTAAAGGAAGAAATTGGAACAGACACACTTAGGCACGTGGCTTTGGAAACGATGAACACCACGTACCCTCCAGACAAGTGGTTGCAAAGTTTCACAGATGGCTCTCAAATGGACGGATACACAAATGCTGGTGCTAGTATCTACTGTGAAATTTTCTCCTGCTACATGCCAATGGGACAACACTCGACTGCCTTTGATGGAGAAATTGAAGCCATACGCACTGCAATACGTCTGCTGAACCTACACCAGAACAAATTAGAAAGATCTGTTACCTTTTCGGACTTAAAGACTGCAATACTATCTGCGGGATCAAAAGAAACTGTGATATCAACATAAGCCAGAGACTGCCAGGCCCTAATACGACAACTTTCGGCAAAACATAAACAAATTGCACTGCAGTGGATACCAGGACACTGCCAAATCGTAGGGAATGAACACGCCGATGCACTGGCCAAAAAGGGTGTCAATATTACACAAACACATATTAGAGATACATCCTACCATTCTATTAAACTACACTTGAAGCAGGTGTTTCAAAGTGTATACAAACATGAACTACAGACAAAGTTATCCCAAAAATCATGGAAACAAGAAATAACCAAAATACCGGCATGGCCAAGTAGAAAGACAGTTGCAGAATTTCGATTGTACAGTAGGTTAGGCATGATTGTCTGGGTACACATCTTCACCGCACTGGAATCCGCCCCGACCCCTACTGCACGCTATGCAGCCTCCGTGAACCCATGGACAGAAACCATTGGGGGCAATGTACCGCATTATTTAATAGGACAGAATGTGAGCGATATTGGGAGGCCAGGACAAAAATGATGGAAAACTGACTTTGCTTCTTTTTTATTATTATTTGTGTGTCTACTGCTTACTATTAGTACTTTATATTTACCTTGAATGTTGTTTGTAGTACTGATAGTATTTATGCTGTAATTTTAATGTGTTATTTTTATGGTCGCATAGGTCAATGATAAATAATCACTGTACCTGCCATTAGGAAAATAGATAAAATTATAAAAACTGACATGCCTCGACAGTTACCACAGTCAGTGATATTGCTTTTCTTACAAATAGGTATAGCAGTGATTCACTCCCGCGCTGAGCCAGCTGTCAGCTATTTCAATACATAGGACTAACACGTGTAGATCTCTTTACGTACTGTTTCGCTTAACGGGCGTTAAGACATTTTAACAGTGGCTCCGCAGAGATTCGAACATGCCTAAAAATACTGTCTCTGTGTCTAAGTGCTACGCCAAAAGACGTATGGTGTTGTGGTGGTGAGGATACATGAATTCCAAACTTAGGTACTAGATGGAGATGAATGGCCAGCTTCCTGCCCCGACTGCTTTACCCCCAACAATAGATCCCAATCTGCGAATATGAGGCTGGGTGAGTCACGGATCCTCTCTGGAAGACATGTGGGGGGGGGGGATCGTATGCCACTGCCTCGAATCGAAAGCCGAGTTCTCTGTCGCCCAGTTCGCAGCTTTGACTGTATGCAGACGGAGTTGCCAGGTTTAATAATAATGAAACATTATGATTATACCGTGCATTTTAGCGCCAAACAGCGAACAGGTTTGCCACGCAGCGTGACCGAACTGTAAGCGCTTACAGCCGTTACGTCTTGCTGCCAGCCCAGAGATCGCAAGAAGTCAGTTATCCGCCAACGTTCACAACTCTTAGATTTTTTTTTTTTTGCAGTTACCCAACAACAAACACAGAACGCCCACCCCACCCCCACCCCCCATTTACCTTAAAAAAATTACTGAACTTTGTACAGTAACGCTGCAATCTTACAAAAATCAGTTCGAATGCGGGTCAATGCGGCTGCCCTGGTTCAGCATTTTTTTCTGGGTGACATCAAATAGGACATTCTGATAACTTCCGAATTCGGAGAGAATAACAAAGTGGGGTGAAGGTTGTGACACACGATACAGACAATACAAAGGAACAATATATTACAGTGGGCCCGGTAGTTCAGTCGGTATAGCGACTGACTACGGACTGGACGGTCCGGGATCGAACCCCGGAGGGGACGAGATTTCCGCCCGTCCAGACCGGCTCTGGGGTCCATCCAGCCTCCTGTACAATGGGTAACGGGTCTTTCCCGGGGGTAGAGGCGGCCGGGGCGTGGGGTTAACCCCCACCCCAATCTAGTGCCGAGGTCCTAGAAAGAGTAAAGCTATACCTCTACACACTCTAAGGGCCTTCTTGGCCAATAAAAAAGGGTGAAAACCTACCTACAATATATTACAGAACTGAACATTCCCATGCAGTGCCTGCTTGTCTTTCTGGAAAAGTTGTTAGAAGCACGGTAAAGCGTTGAGAAGTGGAAATGACGATGGTGCCTGTAAAGAATGCAGTAGAATATGGAATGTGCGAAACAATTTCGAATTTTGTTGGGGGCAGACGGAACCCATGGTAAATCTTAACCGAGTTGGCTGCTCGCAGGACCTTCTGGAGGCATACTGACTTCTAACCAGCAGTCCAGCATCCAGACACTGAGCTCCACTCAACACGGAACAGCTGCAACCATACATAATCTGTGGCTGCCACTGTACAGTAATTCTGCTAACCATGTTCCCCGGGGAAGAGAAGTCAATGACCGCGTGACTTGTACTGTGTGATTCAAACATAGCGGCGCTAAATAACGGCTTGGAGTGTCAAGACGGGGGAGGCCGCGGTTTGACGTTGCCATATCTCTGGCTCGGATTTGATTGAAAAACGACAGCTCATGACAAAAAGCAATAAATTCTTGCGACTTGGCAATACGGAGTACAAAGGCACCACACGTCATATTTTGCTTGAAATAATTAACCCCTGAAACTTTACCTCTAGCTTATGTGTGGAGAATGTCACGTTCATTACAATGAGGTCTTATTTTTAAAAAAAAAAACACTTCCAAATAATTTACTAACGCTAAATAACCTGAAAACTTTTAATTTCACAAAACCTTATAAGAAGTCGTAATGAAGAGGCCCTGCTAGTTACGCGGTTAGTAGCCGGCTTCTCATCACGGAATCTCTGGTAAGATTCCAGAGTAAAACGTGGAATTGGTGGTAGACAGTGTGACAGTTGTCATTACACCAGTGCCATGTAATTACCAATCTTTATAGGCCGGCACAGTAGGTCAGACGTAGGACGCAGTACAAAGTGACCCAGCCCCATCAATTAGACAGGTACTTGCCTACCTACTAACGGGAACACCAGTGGCCTGTTTAAAGAAGCGACTGGTGTTAACAAGTGACAAGCTGACTGCTGAGGGAGCGACAAGTGACAGGGAGCACTGTTTGACGAAATCTGTTGTTTGACTTGTCGCCAGCGCGACAAGAAAGGTAGTGAACCAGTGGCGTACCGAGAGGGGGGTTCAACCCCCCCCGCCCCCCAAAAAATTCCGAAGGCCCTCCAAAATCGTGCCAAACTCAACACGATTGTGAAAACTGTTAAAAATTGCTGAATTTAGGACACCAACACCCCAAGATGTTCAGAAAGAAGGCAGAAAAATTCTAAAACTACCTAGTTTCGCAATAGTTTTACATTAGCAATGACAAATAAATTGGCTGTCATCATAAAGAATCTTAAAGTACTAAAAATTAAGAAAATGTTACTATACGAAACGAAATTTCTTGTACTAAATTACAGCTGCCTCCAGAACCTCTGACTATGGGGCTAACGCCCCCAGATCCCCGTTCTCTCTGTTCTCTGTCCTCAACTGAATTTATTGAACCCCCCCCCCCCCGAACAAAATTCCTGGGTATGCCACTGTAGTGGACTGCAAGAATAGGTAAAACTCGTTGTTCCGCAGAAGATAGAATGGGAAAAAATGGTGTTCTTTTAGGGTCATTTTCGAATGATCTCGAAAAACAAAAGAAATGTGAGGAGTGTCGGGAAGTAACGGAGCTTGCTGTGTCAGTAAGAGTGGCCGTGGCATTACTTTCGCGACCCAATGTGGTCAGACTGGCGAGACAGGAACATTGGTGAGTAGGAAATGTTTTGCATGGGTAGGTTTCAACCACGTGACCGCCTCTGTGGTCTGGTGGTCAGAGTTTCTGGCTACAGATACAGAGGTCCCGGGTTCGATCCCCGGCGCTACCAGATTTTCTGAGTAGTAGTAGGTCTGGAACGGGGTCCACTCAGCCTCGTGAGGTCAATTGAGGAG
>Ga0131853_10018951_pt1 | contig 12521 bp, 6 predicted proteins | sample TergutLab28metaG_FD_92764 | JGI IMG/M metagenome (GOLD analysis project Ga0131853, IMG submission 92764) | Labiotermes labralis P1 segment gut microbial communities from Petit-Saut dam, French Guiana - Lab288 P1 (version 2) (version 2) | ecosystem: Host-associated > Arthropoda: Insects >...
GGCAATAGCAAAAATTAAAGAAAAGGGAATTCCTATTTTGACTACGCGCGAAAAGCATTTACGCGAGTGCTTTGTGGTAGTTAAAGAGGACGCAAACAAAGCAAAGATTGAAAAAGAAATTGTCACTATGCCCAACTATTTTGCAGACTATGATACTGTGGTAGATTTTATCAGTGAAGATGAATGGCAAAAAAATCATGCTTCATTGCCTCATGGCGGTTTTGTTTTACGCAAAGGCAATACTAGCAAGGAAAATGAGATGCTGTTAGAGTTTTCCATTAAGCTAGATTCTAATCCAGAATTTACCTCAGCGGTGTGTCTAACTTATGCAAGGGCAGTAGTGCGAATGTACAAAGAGGGCATTACAGGATGCGTTACAGCGTTTGATGTTCCGATAGGATATTTAAGCAAATACGGCAATGAAGTTTTACGGGCTAAGTTTTTGTAAAAATCACCATTTAATAAATTGACATATGTGTGTGCAACGGTGTAAACTAGAATAGTAAAAGGAGTATTTTATGTCCATAACTAGATTTTTTGTTGAGAAAAAGTCTGAACACCGCACACCGACACTTACACTAAAGAGTGATATTGAAAGTGTTTTGGGTGTACAAATAGATGACCTTAGAATTGCCCTTCGATATGATATCGAAGGGGCGGCGGGTGAGTTTTTAGAAAAATCTAAAACAACGGTATTTTGTGAACCGCCCGTAGATATATTGACTCAAAGTTCTTCATATAACTTTGGCGCAGAATATAAAGTGTTTGGGGTTGAATTATTGCCTGGTCAATATGACCAACGCGCGGATTCGGCGGCACAATGCATGCAGCTTTTGTCACAAGGTGATAGACCAATTGTACGGTGTGCGACAATTTATGCAATCAAAACATCTGCGGATATTGCTAAAATTAAAAATTACCTTATCAACCCCATTGAGGCGCGAGAGTGTAGTTTGGACATGCCTAAATCGCTAAGTTTACAAGCGGCAGAGCCTGCACCCGTAAAACTTATCGACGGGTTTGTGGATTGGAGCGAGGCGCAAATAAAGGCATATCATAAAGATATGGGTTTTGCTATGAATTTGGCAGATTTATTGTTTGTGCAAAAGCATTTTAAGGACGAGTATCGTAATCCTACCGAAACAGAATTAAAAGTAATTGATACATATTGGTCAGACCATTGCCGCCATACAACTTTTTTTACACGATTAAAAAAGGTTCAAATTGACTCAAAAATAGGTGAAATTCAAGACACCTTTAATGAATATTTAGCGCTGTTTAACAAGCATTATCAAGGAAGAGCTGACAAATATCCTTCACTTATGGACATTGCTACAATGGGCGCAAGAGAGTTAAAGGCGCGCGGCAAAGTTCCTAATTTAGATATTTCTGACGAAATTAACGCTTGTACGATAAGGGTAATGGCTGATATTGACGGTGAGGCTGAAGAGTGGATTGTTATGTTTAAAAATGAAACACACAATCATCCTACCGAAATTGAACCCTTTGGCGGTGCTGCGACGGCGTTAGGCGGCGGTATTCGCGACCCTCTTTCAGGCAGAGTTTATGTGTATCATTCAATGAGAGTAACAGGTGCCGGCGATATTACTGCACCATTAAAAAATACGCTAAAGGGTAAATTGCCTCAACGCGTTATTTCTAAAACGGCAACAGCCGGCTTTAGCAGCTATGCTAACCAAGTGGGACTAGCGGCAGGTATAATCCAAGAGTATTTTCATCCCGGTTATGTGGCAAAGCGGTTAGAAACAGGTTTTACTGTTGGCGCTGCGCCTAGTAAAAATGTGGTGCGCGGTGTTCCTGAAGCAGGCGATGTTGTGCTGCTTGTAGGGGGTGAAACAGGCAGGGACGGCTGTGGCGGCGCTACGGGGTCAAGTAAGACACAAACTGTTGATTCGTTAGAAATTTGCGGCGCAGAGGTTCAAAAGGGCAATCCCTTGATTGGTCGAAAATTACAAAGAGCATTTCGCAATCCAAAATTGTCTACTTTGATTAAACGCTGTAACGATTTTGGCGCAGGTGGTGTTTCGGTTGCGGTGGGCGAATTATCTTCGGGGCTAGACATTTTCCTTGAAAAAGTTCCCACAAAATATGTAGGGCTTTCGGCTACAGAGTTGGCGATTTCCGAATCTCAAGAACGCATGGCGATTGTTGTAGATAAAAAGAATGTAGAAAAAGTAGTAGAGCTTTGTGCTGAGGAAAATTTGAACGCAACGGTGATAGCGGATATTACAGATACCAAAAGAATGCGTATGTATCATAAGGGCAATTTGATTGTTGACCTTAAACGCGAGTTTTTGGATACTAACGGTGTCGCGCAGGTAATGCAGGCAAGTATTAAAGAAAAGCCTGTACAATATTTTGATACTATTGAAAAAGAGGTTGCTGTTGCATTTAAAAAGCAAGGCGGCGCAGCAGCACTAAAAGCAAGTTTGCAATTGGATAATGCTGCTAGTCAAAAGGGTATGGGCGAAAATTTTGACGCAACTGTCGGCGGCGGTACAGTAATTTTGCCGTTTGGCGGAAAACATCTTTTGACCCCTGCTATTAACATGGCGGCAAAACTGCCTGTTTTAAAGGGCGAAACTGATACTTGTACAGTTTGCGCAAACGGCTTTGACCCGTTTTTAAGCAGCGAGTCACCGTTTACAGGCGCAAATTATGCTGTGCTTTCTTCCGTTATAAAGGTTGTTTTGGCAGGCGTTCCGCTCTCTTCTATAAGGTTGACTTTCCAAGAATATTTTGAAAGATTAAGAGATGTTCCAGAGCGATGGGGCAAGCCTACTTCGGCACTTTTGGGCGCGTTGCATGCGCAATTAGGGCTAGAATTAGCCTCTATAGGCGGAAAGGACTCAATGAGCGGCAGCTTTGAAAAAATTGATGTGCCGCCTACGCTTATCTCTTTCGCGCTAGGAATCGGTAAAGCAAGCGAACTTATAAGTAATGTTTTGGCGAAGGCTGGACAAAAAATCTATCGTTATAGATTGCCAAAAAGCACTAGCTTTATTCCTGATATGCAGGCAGTAAAGGAATTTTTAAACTTATTGCAAGGCGAAATTTCAAGGGGCTTAGTTGACTATGCCACTATTGTTGAGGTTGGCGGCGCTGCTACAGCCATTGCAAAATCTTGCTTTGGTAATAGCTTTGGATTTAAGTTTGCAAGCAAAAATATAGACTTATTTACGCCTAAGTGGGGTGACATTTTATTCAGTACTAACACCCCTGAGGATTTTGTCGGCTATTCGTTAGACTATGTAGGTGAAGTAATAGAAGAGCAAAAATTTGTTTTTGGCGGTAATGACGAAATTAGTACAAAAGACGCGCTTGAGGCATTTGAAAGCAAGTATGCAAAGGTATATCCTACAACAGCAAAAGCAGACGGAAGAGCAGAGAATGTCACATTTGAAGTAAAAATCAAAGCAGAAGAAAAAGAAGATATACAGGCTAGCACGACAGAAGAAAATAATCCTGTAAAGCCTGCAAAAGGGAAAACAACCAAAGGTAAAAGCAAAAAAACACCTGCAAAAGTAAAGGGAGCAAAAACTGCGGCGGGCGATAAAGCGGCAAAAGCTAATACCAAATCTATAACTACGCAAAAAGTATCATTAGGTAAGCCTGTTGTGTTGATTCCTGTATTCCCTGGTACTAATTGCGAATACGATATGATGCGCAAGTTTGAAAAAGCCGGCGCGGAAGTTGATATGTTTGTTATAAAAAACCGCAACGAACAGGATATTCAAGAGTCCATTCTTGCAATGGAAAAGAAAATCAAAAACGCTAACATTCTATCTCTTGCCGGTGGTTTTTCAGCTGGTGACGAACCTGGCGGAAGCGGTAAATTTATCGCGGCATTTTTCAAAAATCAACGATTGATGGACTCAGTGAATGAGTTGCTACTTAAGCGCGACGGATTAGCTATCGGCATTTGTAATGGTTTTCAAGCTCTTATTAAATTAGGACTTTTGCCTAATGGTGCAGTTACAGAATCAACAGACATTTCGCCCACTCTAACATTTAATAACATAGCCCGTCATGTTGCTACAATTTCTTATATTCGTATTGCCTCGACGCTTTCTCCTTGGCTTAAAAACTGCAAGGTTGGTGAAGTATACGCAAACCCCGTTTCACACGGCGAGGGTAAGCTTGTCGCAATGGAAACTGATATTAGGACATGGATAGAGAACGGTCAAATAGCCACACAATATGCAGACTTAGAAAGCATTGCCACTATGCAAAGTCCGTTTAACCCCAACGGCGCACAAATGGCAATTGAAGGTATTACAAGTCCCGACGGCAGAGTATTTGGTAAAATGGGTCACAGTGAAAGAACCGGAACAGATTTAATGAAAAATCTAAACCACCCTTCTGATATGAAAATATTTGAAAGCGGTGTAGAGTATTTTAAGTAGGTAAAAATATGGATGTTTGGATTTACGTCCTTATCGGCATTGTTGTTTGGGCGGTTATTATTGGTATTATCGCAGCGCATTTGACACGCAAGGATAAAAAAGCCGCAGAAAACGAAAAGTGGCGTGTTAAAGAAGCTACGCTTATGACAGTTGCTGCTTTAGGCGGCTCGTTAGCTATGCTTATTACTATGCGTTGTGTCCGTCATAAAACTAAACACAAAAAATTCATGATAGGGATACCTATTATTATCTTTTTTCAAATCGCAATATTGGTGACAATTAGTTTGCTGTACTTTTTGGTATGGCGGTAATATATTTGCAATGTCCTCAAAATTTTCAAAAAATCTCTTTTTAAAGTCTTGACATTAAAAAGGGGATTTGGTATGCTAAAGTCAGAACTATTAGTTGCAAGCCTATTATAGGCTTTTTGCTTTGTTATAAATTTGATTTAATTCTCGTATATCGAACAAATCTATTATAAAAAATGCAACTGAAAAATTCTTAGAACTTAAATTCTACAAAAATTCACAATTCTACAAAAAATTTTAACAAGGAGAAAGTAAGAGAAATGATTACTACAACACTGTTTGGAAACATTGCTCTTGCGCTAGGATTGTCGATTCCGTTGGCACTTTTAGGGGGCATTGCACTTGGTGTGTTTGTTTTGGCTAAAGTGTTTGCCTCTAAAAAGAGCGGCAAAGACCAAAAATCGGCAGAGAATATCGTAGCGAATGCTTTAGGAAAAGCCCAATCTATAACTAAAGAGGCTCAACTTAAAGCACAAGAAGAGGTTATCAAACTAAGAAAAGAGTTCGACAAAGAAAAGCACGAATATGAAGTCGACCTTAAAAACCGCCGCAGCGAATTATCGCGCAGCGAACAAAGAATCGTGCAAAAGGAAGAATCGTTAGACAAAAAAGAAGAAGCTTATGATAAAAAACTAGAAGGGTTGGAAACACAGAAAAATCAATTGCGAGCAAGAGAAACTGAGTTAGAGGACAAGACAAAGGAAATTTCAGAAGCGCATGGCAAGATGGTTGCTGCTTTAGAGCAAGTGGCAGGATACACCAAAGCCAAAGCCAAAGAAGAATTAGTAAAAGCTATTGAAGCAGAAGCGAAGATTGATGCCGCTAAATTGGTACGCGAGATTGAAGCAAATGCTAAAGAGGACGGCGATAAAAAAGCAAAAGAAATCGTGTCGCTTGCTATTCAACGCTGTGCTGTTGACCATTCGTCCGAAGTTACGGTATCGGTGGTTCCTTTGCCAAGTGATGAGATGAAAGGCAGAATTATTGGCAGAGAAGGCAGGAATATTCGTGCATTAGAGGCAGCTACGGGCATTGATTTAATTGTCGATGACACACCCGAATCAATTGTTCTAAGCGGCTTTGACCCTGTCAGAAGAGAGGTTGCAAGATTGTCGCTCGAAAAATTGATTTCTGACGGACGAATTCACCCAACAAGAATTGAGGAGGTTGTCGAAAAAATTCGTAAGGATTTAGATAACCAAATCAAAATTTCAGGCGAAGAAGCAATGTTTGAAGCAGGTGTATTTGGTCTAAATAATGAAATTATCAAATTGTTAGGCAGACTGCGCTACCGTACAAGTTACGGTCAAAATGTGTTAAAACATTCGCTAGAAGTATCACACTTAGCAGGACTTATGGCAGCCGAACTTGGTGCCGATGTCGCCGTTGCAAAGCGTGGCGGGCTATTACACGACTTAGGAAAGGCAGTTGACCACGAAATGGACGGAACTCATGTTAGCATAGGTGTCGAGTTAGCCAAAAAATACAAAGAGAATCCTGCCGTAATTCACTGTATTGCCGCCCACCATAATGATGTTGAGCCTACTACTATAGAGGCGGTGTTGGTACAATGTGCGGACGCAATCAGCGGTGCAAAACCGGGAGCGCGCCGTGAAAGTTTGGATGCATATATCAAAAGGCTAGAAAAACTTGAAACGATTGCCAACGGTTTTGACGGTGTAGATAAGGCATTTGCGATTCATGCCGGCAGAGAAGTGCGTATCATCGTCAAACCGGAAGTAGTTGACGAGGCTACTACAGTATTTTAGCAAAAGATGTTGCCAAAAAAATTGAGGCTGAAATGACTTATCCCGGACAAGTCAAAGTTAATGTAATAAGAGAAACGCGCAGTATTGATTATGCAAAATAGGAATATATAACATATTAAGTATCAAAAAAATCGGTTAAGAGTTTTATCCTCATAGCCGATTTTTTTCTTAACAACTAAAAGAGAACATCGCAAAATTTGACATTCAATAAATACAATGTTAAAATAAAGGTATTCATGGTTTTGCATGGTGACATTGATGATATTAAGTTTCGTAATGACGAAAACGGTTACACGATATTGACGCTTGATTTTAAAGGTGAGCCTGTAGTTTGTGTTGGCACTTTTCCGCCTGTAACGGAAGGAGAGTGTATTGAGGTTACGGGCAGTTTTATTATGCACCCAAGATTCGGTAAACAGTTTAAGGTGGATTCCGTGTCAACAAAAACACCTGATTCTGAAGACGGTGTGATAAGATTTTTAGGGTCAGGGGTTATAAAAGGTGTCGGACCAAAAACTGCATTAGGAATTGTGGCTTCTTTTGGTGTAGATGCATTAAAAGTGATAGAATTTTCACCGCAAAAGCTGTCCGAAATAAAAGGAATTAGCGCAAAAAAAGCAATGGAGATTGGGGCAGAATACGGCAAATTAAAAGCAATGCGCAGTGCTGTGATGTACCTTCAATCCGTTGGGTTAGGCTTGCAGCTAGCGTTTCGCGTGTTTAAAGAATACGGTGAGGCAACAGAGGCGCTTGTGCGCACGAATCCATATCGTATGATAGAAGATGTTGACGGTGTCGGTTTTTTGACAGCAGATAAAATCGCAGTAAAGTCAGGGATAGCCAAAGATTCTTCTTTTAGAATAGCAGCAGGTGTGATTCATGCATTAAAAGAGGCGAGCGATAAAAACGGCAACACATATTTGCCAGAAGGTGAGGCGGCTATGTTGGCGGCTCAATTATTGGGACTTAGCTTAGACTACATAGAAGAAGAAATAGAACAGCTAATTTTAGCTAGGCGGCTGCGAGTTGTAAAATTAAGCGAGGGTGAAACTAAAAGGGGTCTAATGCTGACTAAATTGTACCGAGCCGAAAAGAGCAGTGCAACACGACTTGCCCAAATGATAACATTTTCTAATGCCGTAGAGCAAGATGCTGATAGCATTTTAAATGAATTTGAAAAACATGAGAAGTTTCTACTTCATCCGATACAAAGACAAGCGGCGACAAGCGCTGTTAATAGCGGTGTCAGTGTAATTACAGGTGGACCAGGAACAGGAAAAACGACGATTGTTAAAAGTATTTTGCGTGTCTTTGACGCATGGGGCATTTCAACAATGCTACTGGCACCTACAGGCAGGGCGGCAAAACGCTTATCAGAAAGTACTGGCGAGGCGGCGTCTACCATTCATCGCGCGCTGTTAAGTAATCAAAATTGCGAAACATTTAGTGTACAGGCAGTGATTGTTGACGAAGTATCAATGATTGATGTGTACCTATTTCAAAATTTGCTAGACGCTTTGCGCCCAGAAACTCGTTTAATTTTAGTCGGCGATAAAGACCAATTGCCGTCAGTAGGCGCGGGAAATGTACTAAGCGACATTCTTTCAAGCGGCTTATTAAAAGTGACTAGTTTAGAGCAAGTGTACCGTCAAGACGAAGAAAGTGATATTGTATTAAATGCCCACCGAATCAATAGAGGCGAGATGCCAGACTTATCTTTAAAGAGTGGTAGTGATTTCTTTTTTGTTCATGGCGCATACCCAGAGGAAATTGCTGAAAAAACTATTGGATTGATTTCCCAACGCTTACCAGCGTATTTAAATTGTCATTCTTCCAAAATTCAAGTGCTTTGTCCCATGAAAATGGGCGCAGCAGGGACTATAAGACTAAATGAGAGGTTAGCAGAACTACTTAATCCTAAAGAAAATAAAGCAGAGATTGTTACAGAGTACCACCGTTTTAGGGTGGGCGATAAGGTTATGCACATTGCTAACAATTACGATTTGACATGGACAAGGGCAAACGGCAAGTTTGAAGAGAGCGGCGAAGGTGTTTTTAACGGCGATGCCGGTACGGTTTGGAATATTGATACTAAAACAGGCGAGATTTATGTACTTTTCGAAGACGGACGCAAGGCGATTTATACACCTGATTTGCGCAGTCAATTGATTTTAAGCTATGCAATTACTATCCATAAAAGTCAAGGCAGCGAATTTGACGCGATAATTTTACCTATTGTATCAGGCAGTCCTATGATGATGACACGCAATTTACTTTACACCGCTATTACACGAGCCAAAAAACTTGCGGTGATTGTAGGGGAAAAAAACACTGTTCGCCGTATGGTAGAAAATAACTTTGTTCAAAAAAGATATAGTTATTTAAAGCAATTTTTAATAGAAGCCGAAGTAAAGTCTGGGAATTTATACGGGGGATAAGACGCTATAGAATCCTTTATAGAACAAGTAAAAAATGAAATGCTGCTTTTGCCCATTCGTTCAAGAAGGGCAGTAGCGGCTTTTTTGCATGGTATAGTTGGAAAATTGGGCAAGTTTATAAATAACAAACTGACACTTTCGTTTAAAAATCCCATGCTTTTAGAATGTGTCAGAATTATGATAGAAGAAAATTATCAAGGGCTTGTTAAGTTAAAGCAATGGCAGCGAAAATTAGAGTTATTACCTATTGAAGAAGACGGGATAGAAAAGTTTTTGACGGAATTAAAAATCATAACTGATGAAAATGATGCTTTCAACTTTTATTCCTCAAAAACAGAATATAGCATTGCTTTATTAAGGGGGGCTTTTTTAGCAGCAGGCAGTATATCCTTGTCACAAGGTTACCACCTGGAATTTGCTTTAAAATCAACAGACAAAATAATCGAAAAATTACTTATAAAAGAAGATTTTATTCCTAAAAAAATAAATAAGAATAATAATACAACACAATTACTTTATTATAAAAATTCCGAGACAATCAGCGATCTTCTTGCCTATCTTGGCGCGCCGCAAATGGCGCTTGCGCTGCATTCTCTTATTGTCGAAAGAGAAACCGAGCGCCGTATGCGCCGCATTGCAAATTGTGACGAGGCAAACATCAATAAAATCGTCACTCTTGCAAGAAGTCACATCGCCGCCATTGAAAAATTAGAAAAAACTAATAAGTTAGAAAGACTTCCGCAAAAACTTTTAGAAACTGCTGTTTTACGAAAGGAAAATCCAGAGTTAAGTATAGAAGAATTAGCTTTATTAGCCGGCTTATCAAAGTCAGGTATGCGTCATAGGTTAGATAAATTGATGGAAATAGCACAAGATTAGGCGCAAAAATTGGCTGATTTTGCAGCTTTTTGCGTATTATGCGTGATATAATTTGATGATTGTCTTGGTTTTTTGGGTAAATAGTGATGTATTGAACTCTCAATAGTTTTTCTGTAGCGCGGTAAAGCATTTTCTTCGACTAACATTAAACGGTGTTTGTTGTGGTATTCGTGAGTGTCAATATCAACTTGAATGATAGAGCTTGGCTTGTAAAACGGTTGTGAATTTTGGATAGGCAGCTGTTTAAAAATTTCACCTGCTATTGTGGTGCATAAGCCGCCGCCGTTGATTTGATGAAGATGCTTGTTGTCTTTAGAGCCAAACCATACAGCAGCGGTGTATTCGGGAGTATAGGCAATGCAATATGCATCGGTGTTGCCGTTTTTATCGCCCATTGTGCCTGTTTTTGCAGCAATATAGGGGGCAATTCCTTTTAGTTTTTTTGCAGTGCCGCTTTTGGCGCATTCAAGCAGCATTTGATTGATAAAGTATGCGGTATCCTCATGCAGTACGCGTTTTTCTGTTGCTTGGCGGCTATATAAAACATTGCCGTTTTTATCCTCGATTCTTTGTGCAAAACTAGGAGTTATTTTTTTGCCGTTGTTCGCAAAAACTTGATATACACCGGCTATGTCACGCAAAGAAATACCTTTTTCCATACAGCCTAGTGCAAGAGGCAGGTTTTTGTCATTATATTCAAACGGAATACCGCAGCGTCCTGCAACACTTTTTGCATATGGTACAGTACAAATTTCTAATAACTTAATTGCGCAAATATTTGACGAGTTACTAAGCGAGCTTTCAGCTGTTGTCCAATCCTCGTACACATTGCGGTAATTAGACGGCGACCAACTGCCAAATGACATTTTATTATCTTGAATGGGTGTGGCGGGTAAAATTAAACGCTTTTCTAACGCAGGGGCATACGACAATATGGGCTTTATGGTAGAGGCAGGAGAGCGGTAAAGCGTAGAAAAATTGATGTTGCCGTATCCATCTAAAGCAAGAATCTCGCCGCTATGATTATCTAGTAATAAAATTTGCGCAAAAACATCTTTTGGCAAGGGTGCGCCTTGCAGCGCGGAAGAAACAATCTCTTGAAAATCTGTTTCTAAGTGCGTATGCACCACTAAATTTTTGTCGTATAAATCGCGCTCTTTGCATTGCAAAATTTCAGCCACATCGCTAAAGACCCAATCAAAAAATGGATTTTTAGGTGTTATGACAGGCATAACATAAATTTCTTCGTTTTTTGCATTCAAAAATTCTTCTTCGTCAATCTTTTCTTGCGTATACATCGTCTGTAAAACTAAGTTGCGCCGTGCTATTGCCTTTTCGGGGTTAGTATAGGGGTTATAATTTGCAGGGCTATTGATTATTGCAGCTAATAGGGCGCTTTCAGCGATTGTTAAGTCTGCAGCGCTTTTGCGAAACATTGCCTTGCTTGCAGTACCTATTCCGTAAAGGTTGTTTCCAAAATACAATATGTTAAAATACATTTCTAGTATCTCGTCCTTGCTGTATTTTCGTTCAACTGCTCTTGCAATTCGTGCTTCCTGTAGTTTTCTTGAAAAAGATTTCTCATTGCTTAAATGTGTATTTTTTACCAATTGCTGCGTAATCGTCGAACCGCCTTCTTTGTAGCTTCTACTTACCACATCATTCTTAACCGCACCTATTACACGCAAATAATCAATACCGTTGTGATTATAAAACCTCTTATCTTCTATCGTTATAAATGCGTCCTTTGTGTGTTGTGGAACTTCGTTTATGTCAATCACAATACGCTGCCCCTTCAGCCAGTCTTCCGTTAAATCCTTGCCGCTTGCGTCTAAAATAGTAATGCTGCGATTGGGAACTGTCAATTTACTGCTGTCTAAATTTTCAAAGCCTCTAATCCTTATCAGAGGTTCAAGCAAAATTGCCCCTGTAATTACAGTTAAAGCAATTACAGAAAAAACTGCAATAAAAGAAATTTTCCACTTGCGACGGGCAATGACTGACTTTGCGTTTTCTCGTTTTTCAATCGTTCTTTTAATTTCTTGCCCTTGTTCTTTGTGATTTGCACTGTTAGAGTGTTGCGTATCACGAATCATTTTTTCTTTTTGCTTTTTCATGTCTTTAGTATTTGAATTGTTGCTTTTTTGTATTCTGTCATGTACACTTCACTTCCTATGATGCAAAAGAAATATTACATCACCACCTATGGTTGTCAAATGAATGTTCACGAGTCGGAAAAGCTTGCGGGGATTTTACGCGACAGAGGATTTGTGCAGTGTGAAAGCGATGCGGAGGCGGATGTTTTGGTGTTTAATACTTGCTGTATACGGGAAAATGCTGAGAATCGTGTGGTGGGGAATTTGGGCTTTGCAAAAGGGTTAAAGGCGGCAAAACCTAACATGAAGATTGCGGTGTGCGGCTGTATGCCTCAGCAAGACGGCGCGGCGCAAAGAATCAAAGAACGCTGTCCCTTTGTTGATTTGATTTTTGGCACACATAACTTATATAAATTTGGTGAATATTTGGACGCGGTGGAAGAAGGTGAAGATGTGTTAGAGGTCTGGAATACCGAAGAAAAAACGCCCGTTGAGGGCTTACCTATAGAGCGTAAAGGGAATATCAGCGCATGGGTCAATATTATGTACGGGTGCGATAACTATTGCAGCTATTGTATTGTGCCGTATGTGCGCGGTCGGGAAA
>Ga0131853_10018952_pt1 | contig 12520 bp, 13 predicted proteins | sample TergutLab28metaG_FD_92764 | JGI IMG/M metagenome (GOLD analysis project Ga0131853, IMG submission 92764) | Labiotermes labralis P1 segment gut microbial communities from Petit-Saut dam, French Guiana - Lab288 P1 (version 2) (version 2) | ecosystem: Host-associated > Arthropoda: Insects >...
AGTGATGTCGCTGCTGAACGCGCAGCCGACGCCTTCCGAGGTGCTGGTCGAGCGCGTCGGTTTTCTGCGTTTTGCCGAGCGGGAGAACCGTTTCGACGAGACGCTCAAGACGCTTACGCAGGTCGTGGCGAGCGTTCGGTGACGTCCGCTGAAATTCGCCTCTGCGAGATCGAGGCGTTCGTGAAGGGGCGCGCGTGGGATGCGTGAGGCGCGCCGCCTCGTTTTCTACGCGTCTTTCAGCCAGGGCATTTCCACGGGAGACACCACCAGTTGCCGGGACTCGCGCTTCAGTTCGAAGATGAAGCCGACCAGGATCATGGAGTCCGCGTAGGGAATCGGAAAGACGTGGGGATTATCGGCCGCGCGCAGCGGGTGCGCGGGCGTATCCGCCGTCGTGGCGGCGTTCTCGCGGACGCTTTCGAGTTCGTCCGCCATGGCTTGCCCACTTTGCTTCACGACGCGGCTACGCAGGTCGCTGAAGGGTTCGATGCGCGCGGCATCTTCGTGGTATTCGGGCACTTCGTAGATGAACCAGGACATTTGTTTCTCGCGGGAAAAGGGGTGCAACACTTTCAGACGCCCAACCGTACTGCGGCGGGTATTTACCGTCAAGCATCCTCCTCCCCCACCGAACGGCCGACTTGCACTCGCACGGTAGCCGGAGGATAATGCATCGCAATTGCGATGCATCGAGGTACATCATGAAATCCGCCACCTTTCCCTCCATCCGGGTCGAACCGGAACTACGCGACGCGGCCGAAAGTCTACTCGGCGAGGGAGAAACGCTCTCGGGCTTCGTCGAGCAATCGATCCGCGAGGGGATCGAGCGTCGTCGCAACCAGAGCGAGTTTATTGCCCGTGGCATCGCATCGCGCGATGCGGCTCGACGCACCGGCGACTACCTGCCCGCTTCCGAAGTGCTTGAGAAGCTGGAACGGCGGCTCGATGCCCTTCGCACTACGCAGGCAAAAACGCGGACAAAACCTCGATGACGTATAAGGTCCGGTTCACGCGGTCGGCTTCCGATGATCTGGACCGCCTTTATGGATTCATTGTCGAGCGTGACGACGCCGATGCCGAACTCGCGGCCCGCGCACTCGTGGCCATCACGGCCGGTATCGCGACACTGGAATCGTCGCCATTCACTTGCCGCAAAGCGCATTCGTCAATGCCATTTCTGCGGGAACTGATTATTCCGTTTGGCGCATCGGGATATGTTGCGCTGTTCGAAATCGACGACGATCAAACGGTGACGATCCTCGCCGTACGCCATCAACGCGAAAGCGATTATCACTGAGTCGGCGTTGCCGAAGCAGGCGACGTATCCGGCACGAAATCGCTCGTTCGCGCTGAGAAAGGAATGCGTCCCGGGCCTGGAATCTACATCTGCACCCACGGACGCAGCGCCTCCCACGCCCGCAGTTTCGCGTCGTAAGGCACCGCCGCGTACGCAGGGCTGTTCGATGGCAAGCGGTAGCAAGGTTTCGAGCTGGGTCGAGTAATCCATCGTAACGAGATCCTGCCCGATCACCTCGCCAACCCAAGACCAGAACTTGTTGGGGTTTGGGTAAATTTGACACGTGGAAGGCAGCGGCCCAACGATTTCATGTGGACTATAATGCGCACAAATACCCCACATGAGGAGAGGCACTATGCGCCACCCCGCCTCCGATGCGGCCCCACGCCGGGCCACAAACATTAGCCTGCCCGAAGACGTCTACAAAGACGCCAAAGAATTGGGGATCAATTTCTCGCAGACCTGCGAGCGAGCCCTTCGACAAGCCGTTCAAGCGGAGAGGGATCGTCAATGGGCGATTAAGTACGCCGGTTTTATCGAGGCCTATAACGAGATGGTTGAGCGCGATGGCCTGCCGCTCGCTCAATATCGGGCATTCTGATGGCTCGTTTTGACGTATTCCCCAACCCCAGCCAGCGTTCAGCCGTGCCTTATCTCGTTGATGTCCAGGGCAACCACTTGTCCGGTCTGGCAACGCGCGTGGTTATCCCGTTGCGGCGACTGGATAGCTTCGCTCCAGTCCCGCTCCCGCCGGATCTGATTCCGGTTTTCACGATCGAAGGCATCGAGTGCATGCTGGATACACCAACGCTTGGTGCGATTGCGCGAAGCGAATTGAGCAAACCCGTTACGTCGCTGCTTTATCGGCAGGACGAGATTATTTCTGCGCTCGACCGATTGTTCGGCGGTTGGTAAGCGCCCCCCAACTTATTTGTCATCGGCTCGTGACGGGGCGAGGAAAGCTTAGTCTACGCCGGAGTGTTGGCCGGTCGATCACAGTTTGGCATTGCGGCTCTTGAGCAATCGAATATCAGGACTGAGGCATCGCCAGTTATCAAGCAGCCAAATACTCCCGCAGCGCACGCCACCCCACCAGCTTTGCCTGATACGAAACCGCTGCATACGCGGGGCTACTCGACGGCAAGCGTAGGATCCGATACCGGTTCGCCGTTTCACCTAACGCGCGCATTCCGATCTTTTCAGCCGTTCCGCCATTGAATGCAATGACGGCCAAATTCGGCAGCGTTTCAATCAGAACGGTCAAATCGTTGCTAGCGTGATTGCGGATATTGCTATCCAGGCTCCCCGAACGCTGCGCTTCCTGCACGACATCCCATAGACCGATGCGATGTTCAAGCAAGGTATTGAGGCGCGCCTGGTAATCCATCGTAACCAGACTGCACTCGATGACGTCACCGACTAAATGCCAAAACCTATTCTGCTTATGCGCGTAATACTGCTGCTGCGCAAGCGAGACCTCCCCCGGCAGACTCCCGAGAATCAGCACGCGCGTCTGCGCATCGACAACAGGTGGGAAGCAGCGTTTGAAGGTCACCGTAGTTCCCGCCTCACCTGACGGATCGGGCATGCGCATGCGACGCAGTATGACCAAGCGGCCCCCGCTCACGCCCCATCTGCAAGGCACGCTCAAAGTGCGCCTCACCCACAAGATGCGCCCACAACGCAGGCAACATGCATTCGGTAACGAGCAACGGCGCTCCATGCCGCTCGAACACCGAGCGTCGCGCCACATACCCATGCGGCACGGGCCCACGCGTCGCGCTCGCGGCCAGGCCGTGCAGCGCATGCCGCGCATTCACCCGGCGGCTCACCAGCGCCGATCGCGACACACCGCTATCGGAGTAAAGAAGCTCGGCCAGCGGCCGCGTACGCAGACTGCGCATGGCCTGCCACACGCCACGGCTCGCCGCGAGCGGCGTCACGCTGTGCGCGGCGACGAACGGCACGCCATCCACCACGAGCACGATCTCGCGCACCCAGGCACGAGCATGGGAATGAAGCCCCAGCGCAGCCCATTCGTCGGCCCAGGGCAAATCGACAGCCTCACGCGTCACGTGCACCTCGACCTCGCCGAGCGTGCGCAGATGCGCGGTCAGCGAACCGCCGCGCGTGAGCCAGTCTTTCTGGTGAACGGTGAAGCCGGGCATCGGCGTCGCGCGCCAATGCCCGGTTGCAGCATCGAATCGGCCAGGCATGGCGCGCAACCGCTCAGCCCTTCGCGATCAACAGCGCGTTCGTACGCTTGACGAAGCTCGCCGGATCCTCCAGCGCACCGCCTTCGGCCAGCAGCGCCTGATCGAACAGCAGATGGCACCAGTCCGCAAAATCCGCGCGCTCGGCCGACAACGCCTTCACGAGCGGATGCTCCGGGTTCACTTCGAGGATCGGATGGATCTCGGGCGCCTGCTGGCCCGCCGCCTTGAGCATGCGCTGCAGGTAGCCGCTCATCTCGCCGTCGTCGGCCACGAGGCACGACGGCGAATCGGTCAGACGGAACGTGAGACGCACGTCCTTCGCCTTGTCCTTGAGCGCTTCCTTCATCTGCTCGACGAGCGGCTTGAACTCGTCGCTGACCTTCTCCTGCTGCTGCTTTTCTTCGTCGTTGAGCGCGCCGAGGTCGAGGTCGCCGCGCGCCACGCTCGCGAGCGGCTTGCCGTCGAATTCGTTCAGATACGAGAGCATCCACTCATCGACGCGATCCGTCAGCAGCAGCACTTCCACGCCCTTCTTGCGGAATACTTCGAGGTGCGGACTATTTTTCGCGGCCTGCCAGGTATCGGCGGTGACGTAGTAGATCTTCGTCTGCTCGGGTTTCATGCGCGCGGCGTAATCCGCCAGCGACACGTTCTGCTCCGAGGCATCGCTATGCGTCGTGGCGAAGCGCAGCAGCTTCGCGATGCGTTCGCGATTCGCGAAGTCCTCGCCCACGCCTTCCTTGAGCACCTGGCCGAATTCGCCCCAGAATGTCGCGAACTTCGCCTTGTCTTCGTCCGTCGCTTCGGCATCCGTCTGCGCGTTCGCCATCTCTTCGAGCATCGACAGCACGCGCTTGGTCACGCCGTCGCGAATCGCCTTGACGTCGCGGCTTTCCTGCAGGATTTCGCGCGAGACGTTCAGCGGCAGATCGCTCGAATCGACCACGCCCTTCACGAAGCGCAGATAGTTCGGCAGCAGTTGTTCGGCGTCGTCCATGATGAACACGCGCTTCACGTAGAGCTTGAGCCCGCCGCGATGATCGCGGTTCCACATGTCGAACGGCGCGTGCGCGGGCACGTACAACAGTTGCGTGTATTCGCTGCGGCCTTCGACGCGGTTATGCGTCCACGCCAGCGGATTCTCGTGATCGTGCGCGAGGTGCTGATAGAACTGCTGATACTGCTCGTCGCTGATGTCGCTCTTCGAACGCGTCCACAGCGCGCTCGCCTGGTTGATGGTCTCGACTTCATCGTGCGTGACCATCTCGCTCTTTTCGGCGTCCCACTCTTCCTTCTGCATTTCGATCGGAAGGCCGACGTGATCCGAATACTTCTGGATGATCGACTTGAGCTTCCACGACGACAGCAGTTCGTCCTCGCCTTCGCGCAAATGCAGCGTGATCGTCGTGCCGCGCTGCGCGCGCTCGATCGCATCCACCGAGAACTCGCCCTCGCCCGCGCTTTCCCAGCGCACGCCTTCGCTCGCGGGCAGACCCGCGCGACGGCTCTCCACCGTGATCTTGCTTGCTACGATGAAGCCCGAGTAGAAACCCACGCCGAACTGACCGATCAGCGCCGCATCTTTCTGCTGGTCGCCCGAGAGCTTGCCGAAGAATTCCTTCGTGCCCGAGCGCGCGATCGTGCCGAGGTTCGAGACCGCTTCGTCATGGCTCATGCCGATGCCGTTGTCGTCGATCGTGATCGTACGCGCGGTCTTGTCGTAGCCCACGCGAATACGCAGGTTCGGATCGTTTTCGTACAGTGCGCTGTTGGCGATCGCTTCGAAGCGCAGCTTGTCGGCCGCATCCGATGCGTTCGAGATCAGCTCGCGCAGAAAGATTTCCTTGTTGCTGTACAGCGAATGGATCATCAGATGCAGAAGCTGTTTCACTTCTGCCTGGAAGCTCATCGTTTCCTGGGCCATGGATTCCTCTTTTATACAGTGCGGATAAGCGGGTTCGCGCGACGGGACCACCACCGAAAGCGCGCCGAGCGCCCAGATGGAGGCGCTCCCCGCGGGTTTCAAGAGCCGCGGGTTAAGAGCCGGGGTCAAGCGCCGCCACCGGCGTTGATGGCGCGCCGCTCGACGCCGTCCAGGTAGTTCGTCAAAAACGCCGCGAGCGCCGGGTCGCCGCAGTTCGCGATGTTAAAGCGCATCCACGTGGTCGGCGACTGGTGCGGCGAGAACAGGGTCCCGGGTGTGAGCAAGAAGCCTGCCTCGTGCCCCGCCGCGGTCAGCGCATCGGCGCTCACGCCCGTATCGGCCCACAGGAACATGCCCGCGCCAGGCGCCGTGAACAGGCGCAGCCCCGCGCGTTCGAGCATGCGCGCGGCCTTGTCGCGCACGCCGTCGAGCCGCGCGCGCAGGCGCTCGACGTGGCGCCGGTAATGGCCCTCGGTCAGCACGCGATACAGCACGCGCTCGTTGAGCTCGGGGCTCGTCATGCCGACGAGCATCTTTTGATCGCTGACCGCCTGCGCGACGTCGCGCGCCGCCGCGATGAAGCCCACGCGCAAATTCGGCGCGAGCGTCTTCGAGAAGCTGCCGAGATAGATCACGCGCCGCAGCTGGTCGAGGCTCGCGAGCCGCGTGGCCGGATAACCGGGCGGACACAGGTCGCAATAGATGTCGTCCTCGACGACGATGAAGTCGTACTGTTCCGCGAGTTGCAGGATGCGGAATGCCTGCGCGGCCGTCAGCGACGTGCCGGTGGGATTTTGCAGCACCGAGTTGATCACGAGCATGCGCGGCCGCCAGGTTTCGACCAGCGCTTCGAGCGCGTCGAGGTCCGGTCCCTCGGGCGTGTACGGCACGCCGACGAGCCGCGCGCCCTGCGACACGAAGCGCCCGAACATCTGGAACCATGCCGGATCGCCGACGATCACCGTGTCGCCCGGCTGCACGTAGAGGCGCGCGAGCAGATCGATCGCCTGAGTGACGCCGGAGACCATCACGATCTGCTCGGGCGTGGCGCCGATCTCGAACTCGGCCAGGCGCGTCTGCAACTGCTGGCGCAGCGGCAGGAAGCCTTGCGGCGTGCCGAAGCTCAGCATCTGCGTGCCGCTCTGGCGGCCGAGCGAGCGCAGTGCGCCCGCGATCAGGTCGCCGTCGAGCCAGCGCGCGGGCAGATAGCCGAGGCCCGGCCCCTTCTCCGGCTGCGTCGAGGTCTGGAGCATGTTGCGCAGCAGCCAGACCACGTCGAGCGTCGGCGGATCGGCGCTGACGAGCGGCGCCTCGCCGGCGGCATTGGCGGCATTGGCCGCCGCGCCGCGCCGCTCGACCGGCGTGAGATGGCCTGCCCCCACGAAGCGCTCGCGCACATAAAAACCGGAGCCGCGGCGCGATTCGAGATAGCCCTGCGCGACGAGCCGCTCGTAGGCCTCGACCACCGTGAAGCGCGACACGCCCTTGTCGAGCGCGAGCTTGCGGATCGACGGCATGCGCATACCGGGTCGGAACACGCGTTCCTCGATGCGGCGGCGGCCCCACTGCACGAGCTGATCGACGAGCGTGAGCGTGGCGGCGTCGTGAGGGGCGGGAATCTGGTCGAGCGGAACGGAGGACATGATTTATCTCAACTGTACCGAACACTATCGGGTCGATTGTACCGTTACTGTCCGCCAGGATACCGGTAGATTCAACCGGTTCACTGCATTTCGTTCGCTCCCTCTCGGAGTAGGAGACCTCAAATGAATCAAAGCGATCTTCAAGGCGCCCGCGCATGGCAGTTGTCAGAGCGCGCCATCAAGCTCACCAGCTCCGCGATTCGCGAGATTCTGAAGGTCACCGAACGGCCCGAGGTCATTTCGTTCGCGGGCGGCCTGCCCTCGCCGGACGCGTTCCCGGTGGAAGCGATGCGCGCCGCATCGGACCGCATTCTGCGCGACCACCCGGCCGCCGCGCTCCAGTACAGCTCGACCGAGGGCTATCTGCCGCTGCGCGAGTGGGTGGCCGCGCGTCATTCGACGGACGGCGTGACGATCCGCCCGTCTCAGGTGCTGATCACGACCGGCTCGCAACAGGCGCTCGATCTGCTCGGCAAGGTGCTCGTCTCGACGGATAGCTCCGTGCTCGTCGAAACGCCCACGTACCTCGGCGCGCTGCAGTCGTTCTCGCTGTTCGAGCCGCGCTACGTGCAGGTGCCGACCGACGAGCACGGCCTCGTGCCCGAAGGCCTCACGCCCGATCTGACCACGGGCGCGCGTCTGCTTTATACGATTCCGAATTTCCAGAACCCGACGGGCCGCCGCCTGCCGCTCGCGCGCCGCGAAGCGCTCGCCGCGTTCGCGCGGCGCGCGCCGTTCCCCGTGATCGAAGACGATCCGTATGGCGCGCTCGACTACGCGGGCCAGCCGCCGCCGACGCTGCTGTCGATGGCGCCGGAGCACATCGTTCATCTCGGTTCGTTCTCGAAGGTGCTGGCCCCGGGCCTGCGCGTGGGCTACATCATCGCGCCCGAGTCGCTGCACTTCAAACTCGTGCAGGCCAAGCAGGCCACCGACCTGCACACGCCGAGCCTCACGCAGCGCATCGTCCATGAAGTCGTGAAGGACGGTTTTCTCGACACGCATGTGCCGAAGGTCCGCGCGCTCTATCGCGACCAGTGCGAGGCGATGCACGCCGCGCTCACGCGCTACATGCCCGAGGGCGTGGTGTGGAGCCGTCCCGAAGGCGGCATGTTCATCTGGGCGCAACTGCCCGCCCATATCGACACCATGAAGCTGCTCGACGAGGCCATCGCGCAGAACGTCGCCTTCGTGCCGGGCGCGCCGTTCTTCGCAAACGAGGCGCAACACAATACACTGCGACTTTCGTTCGTCACGGTGCCGCCCGCGAAGATCGACGAAGGCATCGCGAAACTCGCCGCGCTGATCCGCGCGCGGGTCTGATGCCGGGGCGGGCGGCGATCCACTTTCACTCCCCACATCAAGGATTTCCGATCATGGCTGACAGCAACGTCTACGACCGTCTCGAACAACTCGGCATCACGCTTCCGCAGGCCGGCGCGCCCGCCGCCGCCTACGTGATGAGCGCGCAAACCGGCAACACGGTGTTCCTGTCCGGCCATATCGCGAAGAAAGATGGCAAGGTGTGGGCCGGCAAGCTCGGCGAGAACATCGCCACGCCGGAAGGCCAGGCCGCCGCGCGCTCGATCGCGATCGACCTGATCGCCACGCTGCACGCGCATACCGGCGATCTGAACCGCGTCAAACGCATCGTCAAGGTCATGAGCCTCGTGAACTCGACGCTCACGTTCACCGAGCAACACGTCGTCACGAACGGCGCCTCGGAGCTGTTCGTCGAAGTGTTCGGCGAGAAGGGCAAGCACGCGCGTTCGGCCTTCGGCGTCGCGCAGATTCCGCTCGGCGCGTGCGTCGAGATCGAATTGATCGCCGAAGTCGAGTAAGGCGACAGGCTCCGCCATGGCCAACTCCAGCGTGCGCTTCAAACAGGTCGACGTGTTCACGTCGGTGCCGTTCAAGGGCAACCCGCTCGCCGTGGTGTTCGACGCCGACACGCTCGACACCGCGCAGATGCAGGCCATCGCGCGCTGGACCAACCTCTCGGAGAGCACGTTCGTGCTCGCGCCCACCGATGCGCGCGCCGACTATCGCGTGCGTATCTTCACGACGCAGGGCGAGCTGCCGTTCGCGGGCCACCCGACGCTCGGCACCGCGCACGCGCTGCTCGAAAGCGGCTACCGGCCGAAGACGCCCGGCCGTCTCGTGCAGCAGTGCGGCGCCGGTCTCGTTGAACTGGCCGCGCGCGAAGGCGGCGTCTGGGCCTTCGCGGCGCCGCCCGCGCGCGTCACGCCGCTACCCGCCACGCAATACGCCGCGCTGCGCGCCGCATTGCAAACCGACGCGATCGACTTCGACGCAGCCCCATGCGGGGTCGACAACGGCGCGCCATGGCTCGTCGTGCGGCTCGCCTCGGCCGCTGCCGTGCTCGCGCTCGCCGCCGACATGCAGGCCGTCGCGCAGATCGCGCAAGCTGTGGGCGCGCAAGGCCTCGCCGTCTACGGACCCCATGCCGATGGCATACCGGCCACCTTCGAGGTCCGTTGCCTGATGACCGGCTTCGGCACCGGCGAAGATCCCGTCACGGGCAGCGCCAACGCGGCCATCGCGATGCTGCTCGAGCGTCAGGGCCGCCGCCCCGGCACCCGCTTTGGCACCCGCTACACGGCACGCCAGGGCACGATGCTCGGGCGTGACGGCCGCATCAGCGTCGATTACGACGATGCCGCCGGCCGGATCTGGATCGGCGGCGCATCGCTCACGGTCATCGACGGCACCTGCTGCCTGCCCTGAGTTCGCACCGCGCAACACTCGTTCATGCTCAACGGATAAACAGCGCGCGTGTGACAAAGAATTCGCCTACATCGCGTATTCTCTGATTCTCTGGCGCGGCGCTTGCGTCAATAATTCCAGGCCGACACCTTCGGAAGACGCAGCGCAACTGCGCCTCGTCGTTAGATCCGCGCGCCTGCTGCGCACACGCCTGTACCGAGCTCCACACCATGTCGTCCATGAAACCGTGCGCATCGCCGCCGCTCTGTCCATCGCATCCGCGACACGGTCACTCATGCATGCGGATGTCTCGATGAGTAAAACGCGCGATCCGTTCCCTCCCGAATCCGGTCTGCGAGCGCCGCCCGGCACGGCGCGTGCGCATCCGCGCACGCTGCTGGTCATCCCGCTGCTCGGCATCCTCGTGCTCGCGCTGCTGTGGGCCGTGATCTTCACGCGGCTGTCGGTCGAAAAGGAAGCGACCATACGCGAGAGCACCGCGTCGGCGGCGATCCTCGCAACGGCGCTCGAACAGCACACGGTCAAGGCGATTCACCAGGTCGACCAGATCACGCGCTTCGTGAAGTACGAGTTCGAAAAGTCGCCCGGCCATTTCGATCTGGACAGCACCGTCGAGAAAGGCGTCGTGCAGAGCAACTCGCTCGTGCAGGTCGCGATCATCGACGAACACGGCAAGCTCGTCGCCAGCACCGTCGATCCGCATCCGAAACCGATCGACCTCTCCGATCGCGAACACTTCCGCGTGCACGTGCACTCGGACAACGACCAGCTCTACATCAGCAAGCCCGTGCTCGGACGCGTCTCCGAGCACTGGACGCTGCAGATGACGCGGCGTCTGAACCATCCCGACGGTTCGTTCGCGGGCGTCGTCGTGGTCTCCGAGGATCCGAGCTACTTCACGGGCGACTTCTACAACAACGCCGCGATCGGCCGCAACGGCGTCATCGCCGTGGTCTCGCACAACGGCACGGTGCTCGCGCGCCGCACCGGCAGCGCCGAGCGCGCGGACGGCGCGTTCTCCCCCGGCGACACCTACGCGGTCACCGGGCAGACCTCCGGGATCTTCCCCGATCCGATCGACCACGTGATGCGCATCGTGTCGATGCGGCCCGTCGAAGGCTATCCGCTCAACGTGCTGGTGGGGCTGTCGCTCGCCGAGCAACTGGCCGACTACAACCACACGCGCAACGTCTATCTGCTGATGGCGGGGTTCATCTCGCTGGCGATGCTGTCGTTCTTCGCGGTCGCGACGGGACTGATCGGCAAGCTGCTCGGACGCGATCACACGATGTCGCAACTCGTGCAATACGATCTGCTGACCGGCCTGCCGAACCGCTACGCGACGTTGCAGCAACTGCGCCACGAGGTCTCGCAGCCGGCCAACCTCGGACGTCTCGCGCTGCTGTTCGTCGATCTCGACAACTTCAAGACCGTCAACGACACGCTCGGCCACAACGCCGGCGACGTCGTGCTGCAGATGAGCGCGGAGCGTCTGGCCATTGCCGTGGGCGGGGCCGGCACGCTCGCGCGCATCGGCGGGGACGAGTTCGTCGTGATCGTGAAGGGCGACGACATCGAACAACGCGCGCGCTCGCTCGCCACGGCGCTCGAAGCGGCGTTCAGGGAACCGTTCGACGTGCGCGGCAGCTCGTTCGTGCTGCACTCGAGCACCGGCATCGCGCTCTATACCGTCGCGCACGAAAGCGAGATCGATCTGCTCAAGAAGGCCGACCTCGCGATGTATGCCGCGAAGGAAGCGGGCCGCAACTGCTTCCGTTTTTACTCGCCGCAGCTCGCCCACCGCGCCGATCATCTGATGAAGTGGGAGCAGCAACTGCGCGTGGCGCTGGCCGAAGGCGAGCTGTTCCTCGCCTACCAGCCGAAGATCGATTTGCAGCGGCGCTGCATCACCGGCTTCGAGGCGCTCGTGCGCTGGCACCATCCGCAGCACGGACTCATCGCGGCGGGCGAGTTCATCCCGATGGCCGAGTCCACGGGCCTGATCGTGCCGCTCAGCGAATTCGTGATCAACGCAGCCTGCGCACAACTCGCGCAGTGGCAGCGCGAGGGCTACGACACGCTGACGCTGGCCGTGAATATTTCGGCGGTGCACTTCTGGCGCGGCGACATCTTCGAGACGATCGAGCAGGCGATCAACGAGTCGGGCATCGCGCCGCAGCGGCTCGAACTGGAGATCACCGAAACGGCGATGATGGAGTATCCCGATCTCGTCGCCGCGAAGATCACGGCGCTTAAGCGACTCGGCGTGCGCGTGGCGCTCGACGACTTCGGCACGGGCTATTCGTCGCTGTCGTATCTGAGCCGCTTCGCCGTCGATACGCTGAAGGTGGACCGGTCGTTTACGCGCGCGATTCCGGCCGATAGCGGCGTCTGCGTGATGGTGTCGGCGATCGTCAATCTCGCGCGCGCACTCGGGCTCACCGTTGTCGTCGAGGGAACGGAAACCGAAGAACAGGTCACGTGGCTCGCGGCGCTCGGCCCGATCGAGGCGCAGGGCTATCTGTTCTCGCGCCCTGTCCCGGCCGCGAACGTGTACGCACTGATCGAGAAGTTCGGTGTGGGAGAGGCCGCCGCGACCGAGCGCGCCTCAACGGACAACGGCGCCTGAGCGACGCGCTTGAGGACACCTAAGCGGGGAACTGAGCGATCAGACGCCGCGCGCGAGCACCGC
>Ga0131853_10018953_pt1 | contig 12520 bp, 11 predicted proteins | sample TergutLab28metaG_FD_92764 | JGI IMG/M metagenome (GOLD analysis project Ga0131853, IMG submission 92764) | Labiotermes labralis P1 segment gut microbial communities from Petit-Saut dam, French Guiana - Lab288 P1 (version 2) (version 2) | ecosystem: Host-associated > Arthropoda: Insects >...
AATACTGTACCAGATGCTGTATTAATACAATTTGACCTCCTGATGATGAGCACAGAGTTGCTCGAAACATGTAGAGGATTATAATAATAAACGTATTATATAACGTAATTGTGCATCAAGTTGTTCATTTACCCAGAGTCGTACCAGGACGCACGGTGAGTAAAACATAAAATTCAGTAACTTGATTTGTCACGGATTCTGACGACAAACTTTGGTTTATGTGAGCTGAGAAACTCCTTGATCAGCCGGGCTAAATCAGATTCTTACAAACACCTCTTCTCCGTTCAGACAGTTCACTAACACATGGATATGATGGTGCATACTGGATTATGAGGATCAGGGAAGGGCTTAGTGGCGAAATCTTTGGAACATGATAAAGAAATTTCGGGCCCAGTAAAGAAAGGCGGATGTATCGAACAGAAGAGCAACATCCAGGTTCTGAAGACTCTTTCACACCGAGATATGTCTCTAAAACTTGCCGAAGACGATAAATGCAGAGCGTAAAGCAAAAACTGTTATTCTTCGCTGTACAAAAGTCATGGGGTCGAACCCTGTTGGGGTTATGTTCCCGTCCGTGTTGCTCTCTGTAAACATAGACTTATAGTCAATGACAGCACTTCAGCGTCTAATACGATAGCATTTAGACGTTACAGAACAAAAATTATCAAATGGGAAGAACAGACTGTAATGAAGTGACAATTATGTAAAAATTTGTAAGGTGGTATTGACGATTTATTTCCTGTTCTTCGCCTGTACACACAGCAGAAAGAAATGAAACTCCTCGGTCACAATTGCCGTTAGCCCGACTAGCATTCAAACCGTTTGCATCCTTACTCACACTGTGCTCTTGTGTGTCAAGGGCACCACACAGTCGTGCAGACTGGTATCAGCGTTACGTTACATTTGCTGCCTTCGTCTTCACCCTGAAGGACCTAGGAGATCATTATATCAATCTTCAAAGATAAAAACCTCAGTTCCTTCAGATCTTCAACAACCGTTACGGTGAACCCAGTTGTTAAGAGTGAGGTTATCTCTCTGCGACGACTATGAAGATTAGTCCTGTGGGATGTGACGCCGTGGTGTTTTGTAATGTCTATCAGCCTACAGCTTCAGCATAAAACAAAACGCCTTTTCCAACTAACCTTAAAAACGGATGCCACAAGTTCCTACCAAACGTTGATACTTGTCTACGGAACTACAGACAGCCCCAACAAAGCAAGTTGCATCATTCGGTAACGCATCTGATTTGTGTTCCGGAAGTGCCCAGTTCGAATCTCGGTCGTGACACCCACTACGTTTTGTGGAAATCATAAGTTCCTTCAGACAAATACTGGGATATCAATGAAGGCCACAACCGCTTCCTTCCCCATTCTTTCCAATTCCATATTCACGAAACACACGATTCTACGCTATACTCTGAGATACTGACTTATTTAACCTTTACGAGAGGGATTTAAATGTCAATTGTAACTCGAGACGCCCGGAATTTTTCTAGTTTAGCAGAGACATTTGAATTTGCGACAAGGACACACATAGAAGCAGATCCTGGTGGTCTCCCGGTCTAAGACATGGGTCTGCAGCCGCTCGATTGCTGGGGCTGCGGGTTCGGGCGCCGCTAAGTACATAGATGTTCGCCATTTGTATTTTGTGTAAGGAACGGCCCCTGCCACGAGCCTATCACTCGCTCAGAGGAGTCCTGTTGGTGGAGTGTCAAACTGGTGCGATCTAGAAGCCTCAAGAACGAGGCGGCCTAGGCTCAAATTGGGCTGTTGCGCCAAAGAAACAAAAACCATACATACAGAGATCCGGATACGGTCTTGTGGGATGATGAATGTTAACTAAACCACGAACAAATAAGTGCCCAAAAATTTCCGTACACGGAAACCCATATTAGAAGAAGGTAAAATTCAGAGCAGGTAAGTGCAGATGAAAAGTTCGACTAAATATGCGATGGGTGCGCTCTCAACTGATGAGTTCTGACAGTAGGACTGTCGCCTATACAAGACCCCACCTCAAAGAAGCTCTAAAAAGTCAAAAGCATTAGCAGCCGGCAGGAATAAAATATTATAGATTTCGACGGAGACACATGAAGGGGAGAAATGCTCCGTACAGCCAACTGTGGCGGCAGGAGAATGACTTCCGAAAACGATTTTGAACAGTCCGCAGCACAAAGGACCGTAAATTCTTATGGGAAAATGAAATTCACGCCACGCACAGTTACTGCTAAACCGCCTATAGGTTTCTTTCTGGATCCTGACAACGGAGGAGCTTTACGTGAAGTCAGACTTCCGGTGTGTGAAGGTGAGCACCCATCTGCATCTAGTGCAGAGGCTAAGAATGTGTGGAGATTATCCCCCGCTCTCTTGCAAGTCACAATGTCCATCAATGTCTCGCATTGAGGTGGACACATAGTTATATTCCTAAAACCAGAAACAATAACATCGAATTCCTGATGCATTGTAGTCTTATATGGCAGGAAGACAATGACCACATAGCCTCCCTGACCACAAGAAAGATGGCAGTGTTAATATTCACCTTCGTAGGGACGTCAATCAAGAATGCTTGCAACAACAAAAACCACATTCTAAAACACCCAGTTGGGTGTCACTACTTTTTTTGCAGTGTGTTCCCATGAATTTAACATTCACAGGTCCGTGTATCGCTAATACATTCGCAGAGAATAACCAACACGATGCAATGTTTCGCAATTTCTTTATTTCTGTAAGACGCTCTAAATATTTCAGAAGGTTTTTCCGTCCATCATCAGGAGCTCAAAACTGCATATACAGCGTCAGGTATTTGTCGGACCGATACTGCTACCTACCGCTAGCCAGGCTACCGGCAGGACGGAAAACCCGTCTGAAATATTTAGAGCGTCTTACAGAAATAAAGAAATTGTAAAACGTTGCGTCTTGTTGGTTACACTCTGCGAATATGTGTTCCTATGAGTCGCAGATAAATATTAATAATCGTCCATATAAATTCAAAGTAAAATTTTGACACAGCCTTATCTTAGTACGATTTGATCGTATAATCTTTCCGCCTTTCGCTCTTATAGCTACATCATGGTCTCTGAGGAATACTGATATCACGACATACACTATACGCTGTGAACAATCACAAAAATAACTGAACACACCTAACTTTATTTTCGATACATTCGGTAAACAAATAGAGCCATTCCGTTCGATACCGATTTTTTATTTTAATTTTGCCCTCTAAGGACACACTAACACCAAAGGCGGCTTCATGTAACATTATGCAGTACTACAATATGAACAGAAGCATCGACTATAAAGCCATTTACTGCTGTAATCGTAAACAACTCAGATTTGCATTTGGTGTCCATGGAAACGAAAGAGGTACTGCAAAACAAACCTAATGTAATTATATAATGATTATATTTCCTTAAACAGCATTAACCCGTTGACCTCTCTCTGAAATGGAGATAAACCATTTTGTTTGATGTCGGAACTGAATTTTTAAAGGGCATTTGCATGAACCTCAGGCCTCAAACGGTGCTGTAACATCACTGCCCATGTATCAGGAGGGAATAAATATAATTTGCTAGTCAAAATACCAACAACACGATGATAAAACTTTTAAAGTCCATTTATCATTCACATCCCCCGACACAGAACCCAACAATCTCCTACAATCCATTCCACACTTTCAGTAAAATCAATATTGTAAACATCCCTCGGGTGAACCTGAGACCGTGCTGGATTTATCTCGAGGGGCATGTGATATGACCCAACTCTAGCAGCAGCTATCCTGTGCTTGCGTGTTGCTAACAGCAAAGTAACGCAACTAAAATGACTTACAAACGAGTAACGTTCAATACAGACATTGACGGTGATGTGAGGGGATAATCTCAAGATACAGCGGCCTTTACCTTAGATCCGTCGGGATTTGAATCGTCCCCAGATGGCTTTACGACGGTAGAAGTATCCCTGCTGCCGACTGTTATTGGACGGCGCTACCATTTTCGAAGAGTATGTGACGTCGCATGATAAGGCGATTGACGAAAAATAAACTGGAAAAGATTTGAAACAATGGGTCTGATGGAAACACTACCGCCAGAGTACGAGAAAAACATTAGCATAGATTACAGTGCACTCTTTTCACCTAAATAAACAGTGCATTACGAGAATAAGGAATTGTGCTGTCGGTGCAGAAGAGCAGTGACATTTACAGCAAGACGGGATGCCGGGAACAGTAAAGTTCGGGTGCGATGCGATAAAGGCACTTCGAAGGGATCTGAAGGGTTAGAGACGCGGAAGCCGATAGGCAGCAGTTCGTGCTTCGTCCTTAAGCACATGTAGGTCTTGCAGCGTCTCTGCCCCCTCTCACCCCGAAGAAGATATTCCTTGGCAAGCTAGAAGATGAAGATTCAAATCCGTCGATTTTGTGGAACCAGAATGCCCATCATGGTGTCAACAATATCCCGCCACTGGTCCATAATCTGCGCCGTCTTAATCCAAGCCACACCCTCCCAAACTATAAGATCCGTGTTAATGTTATCCCCACAATCTACACAGCTCTTCATAAACTGTACCTCTCCATCATAAGACTATTCACAATCGTCAGAACTTCGCAGATCTTTGCTAGCTGAGACAGTCTGGAATGTGTTTATCAGCTCTGTAACTATCAATTTTCAAGGCACCGTACCATAACATTCCTTTATATTACCCATGTATTAAACGCTAAATCGGAATGCAACAAAACACAAAAGTATATAAGTATATAAGTAAGGTATTTATGCGGCTGTTTCCAACATCCTGTGTTCGTCTGAGATCTTCTTTCCTTCCAGACCCATATTCTATTATTACAATCCTTACTGTATCTTCTCAGCATCGTCCATTTCTCACTTCTTATTTTCATCCCTTCGCATTTCTTCCTTCCCTCTTATTTACATCCCCTTCTGAAACTCGAAACAATTCCCCCTCGGCGTCGTCTCCGTAGTTCTTGCACATCTCTTACGGACGAAGGCAAAATGAACGCTGTAATTCATACTGGGCGACAATGAATCTCCGGGCGACGAGGTTAGGAACAGAGGGTACAGCGAAAATAGTGCTGGCACCCTGAGGAGACGTGCTGAAGATTACTGTGTGATTTCCATTGAAATGATAAGTGTTAACATTTCTGAAGAAGAAACTGTTTGCAATGATCATTCACAGATGTCACCAATGTTGGCCAACTGAGTAAGATGCCTAGAACGGAAGTTATATAAAATACAGTGTATATCTTCATAAACTCTCCGCCTTCATTACGATAGACTTACACAAAACAAGTAAACACGACCGTTCTTCACACGGGACATGGTTTCCTGCCTTAACCTTTTAAAGCCTAGCGGTTTCTTTACGTACCACCAGGCTTAACTTTCAAAAATTCTACATGGTGCTCGCTTTTGCGTTGAGTGTTTTGTACGGATCTCAGAACGGACAATCATTAACTGACTGGTTTTTACAACCGTGGTGGAAAGTGTTTACAGCGCGGTAGGGACTGATTCCTTCTATGAAGCAGATTACGTTTCGTCTTTAAAAGCTGAACAGTTGTCATATTAACAAATGAAATTAATTCATGATATGAAAACGGACATGAGGATTTCAAAGGCACCCAAAACCTTTATGACCACTGTAGCACTTGGATGTCACGTTAGTAGCAGTGGCCACCGTACATACTAGTAAAAGTGCTGAGTAATTTTGAACCTCTAGGTGTGCTGTGTTAGTTCGGTTGGAGTAAAGTGAGAAGTTACATTCTTAGGCGCTTATGCAACGCTGTTGAGGAAGGCGATTATTTACCTCAACAGGCATGAAAAACCGCAACTTCTACGGGATGATTAGTCGTGAAATTCCTTAATTTGTATTTGAAATAAAATTTGTCGATGTATTTAAATTTTGGCTGGAATTGGACAAAATAACGCTTTATATGATCCGCGTAAATTAACATCCTACTGTTACTGGCCTTTAAAACCGACACAGAATATCGCCCATGAAACAGCAACTTGTAAGAGCCCACACAATTCATCCAGCTGATATTCCCGCATTACTAAACAGTTCGGTCACACACATACCTTCGGCCAAAATATTGCGTCCACAAAAAGATTGCTTGTTTTTACATTTTCGTGGAAACGTAACACGCTGAAATGTTTGTCGACTGAGTATCGGTCACGTTTCTCGTATCATCTGTAAAATTGTGTATCGGTGGGGTTAAGACAAACTGCTGTTCCATGAACGATATGGTTCCTTTGCAGTACGAGTTGGGGCAGAAGAAGTGGCAGTCGATCTGAACACGATACTCGATCAACGATCGACAAAAATCTCCCCGTTTACGAGATATAAATTTAAGATCGACTGTAAATCTACTCCCAAGACGCTGAGAAATCTTAGTGCAAGTTGTGCAGAACGTAAGAAACGTGCAGAAGACTCGCAGTTTCAGAGTTTTGGTTTAAATTATTCACGAATTAAAAAATGTCGGGACAATAAAAGAGCGAAGGGGCTACGTTTTGAGAACATTATATTGTTACATTATTACATGGAGCAGATATGCATCTACGTCACGTTATATTCGTACAGTCATTATTGTTTTGTGACGCACCAACATAGGAGTAAATAAAATACATTTCAATTAGTCACAACATTTAACGCAGGGGATTCTGGTAAAAGTAGACAACAAATAAGCGTCCCCGAATATAACGTTCAGCGAATTTTAGGACGTATTTAGTGATGCCAAAGTGTGCGCTTTCTTCAGGTAAATTCGATCATCGTGGAAGCGGAAGTCAGTCTTGTGCAACTAAAGACGGACCACATGTGGTGAACACACAAGGCAGAACAACGAACTGTTTCCTGAACTGCAACATGTCGCAGAGGGTTGAAATTAGCGAAGAGCGGTGAGCCAGGCAAGTGGTGCTGTCCAGATGGCACAACATTAGCAGGCCAATGGCATCAAACCGCAACGCGCAGTTGTGCCCCCCCCCCCCTCCCGGGCCCTAATTGCCTACTAGAGCCAATAATATGTTCCGAACAGTGCTTAGATCAATCACAAGATTTACAACGCATAACATGAAAATTACTGTACTTCGTGAAGTGATACCGTGTAGTCTGGTAGGTATGTACCTTTGTTTCAGAGTAGTCATGCAACCATCGTCCATGAGATGCCCTGATGGGAGGCAAGAAACTTCAAGAAATTTTCACTAGACTGCATTCCATCACCTTCAAAATTGTGTAGCCCGCATGGTCCCCTTCCTGAGAACCTAATGTTCCTAGGTACTAGTAGTACTAAAACTCTAGTAGGGAAATCATAGCTCGTACCTGCTACTGGGCAGGGATCTGAGCCTGTTTCATTCACTTCCCATCCTCACAGCCAACTGAATGTTATTCTACAATTCTCTTTTCGATCTTCCAAGCGACAGTTTCCCATGAGGTTTTCCCAACAAAATTCTGTACATGTCTTGCCTATCCTGATGTCCGCTATAGTTCAATGTACGTATAACTGACGTTGTGGAGTAAGCCTAAAATTCTTCTTGAGAAGACGACAGTTGTGTAGCTTGTCCAGGAAATCCTCGTATTGTAAGCAACCTCTTCAAACGTTCCCACCAATGGATCATGCCCTCAACTAGCTGAAACCCAACCATGTCTAGATCTGCCAATGAGGTATTTACCCTTCAGGGTTTTCAGCCAAAACCTATATGAAGGTCCCTTCTAATTCCTCCTCCGCGGGCTATGAGCCTTGCCCATCTCAACATTCTTCATTTAAGCACTAGAAAAATTTCTGACGGAAGGTGCAAGATAACTCCACGTTATGTCATCCTTATGTTGCTTCTCTCTCTTGAACTAAATATTCTCCGCAGCACTTTGTTCCCAAATATTCATTGCGTTTATTCGTCCCTAGGGTCACGCAGTTTTAATACTGCTGTAGGTCAGCAGACGGAACGGCAACGCTGCGCATTTTAGCCTTTATATTTATAATTACGAGAGGGAAAACGTGACAATTTTCAAATGGATACTAGACAGACTCCCAAGATTACAAAAAGGGCTATAAATTTATCCTATTTTTTTTATTATTTTTATTGCACTTACTCCGTACATGTAAACAGCCCGATATGTTTATAGTGGTATTTTAAAATTTTCCTCTCAATTTTCCCCACGATACGTCACAAAAGACTAGCAATGTGCAGTTATTCACAAGGATAACCGAACATTCATTCCCCTTTCTTTCGGAAAACCTCTGACCACACTTGGCTGACTCCAGTTACACGTGAAGAACTTCCCAAACTTTAATTGAGCGCCACTTCTTAAGTCGTCAAGCCGTATTTTGTATATCGGAAAACGATTTTGATATTGGTTTCTCACATCTGAACCAAGTTTAATTACAGACCATAACTCAAGCCTCTGTTAAGGAACATTACTTGCTCATGGGTGCGGAGGAACCGCTACTTGGATTTTAAAAGCCACAGCGTTGAAGGAGCCTTTCCTATGTACCCTCCGCATAGACTGGTAATGTCATATTTAACATGCTTCAGTCAAATAAACTGATGATTCCTTGGCAAGAGAATTACTTGTGGAATAAACAGGTCTCTCTACTACACCTCAATAATATATTAAGCAACCAGCAGTCTTAATGGGTTAATCGCACACGTCAGTGTGACCACATACTGTACTGTACTGTACTGCTGTCATTCGGTCAGTTATCCATGATAATAAACACTAATACATATACAAAAACACCTTTTACTACTAATATCTCAGGTTTTCACGGAGAAACGAACATTTCTGGGACCTGACGCCATATACTTTGGTTGAAAGGTGTTGGTGAAACCTGGTTCATCCGTCGTCATCTTACCCTGAAGAAAGACGTGCAGAAAATCGCCCCTGATTTCCGTGTCTGCCAGGCCGCGGCCCAATCACTACATAAATATAAGTTATTCTCGCCCAAACAGCGGCGGTTCTATTTCGAATTCAGAAGGCACGCGCGAGTTTTCCGATCAATTTTCCCAGCAGGAACTCTCTTTCAACACATGGGGTGTGTACAACTGGGTCTGTGTATCGAACCGAAACACCTTTGAAGGCAAGGGCACCCCAAAGCCGCAACACTTTCAACATTCCCTATCCCCCTTCACGACCGGTATGAAAACCTGTAGACTAAAATGTAATTTCCCTCCAATTGCCACCAACTCCAAAAACATCTTCTGTTCGTATTTTTGCACAACCTTCACAACACATGTAACAAAGTAGAAATATCTTGAACTGCTCCCCTCTAAGCAGCATGAGCATAAAAGAATGTCTGAAACAGGAGGGTCATGGGCAAGCTGTATACGGACGCCTAATATCAAGAACGCCTGCAGAACGGTGTGCCTGCAGCGGGGAAGAATCTCCCTTCCAGAGGCATGTTGGGAATCCGGGATAGGGGATTATCCCAATGTATCTTTGACGTTAGGAGACGAGGACTGGGGGGGGGGGGGGGGGGGGGGGGTTAAGGGAACAGCAATCGTCTTACACCGCGCACCCTTAAGAAGATCGGGTAGCAATAACGGACAGTACAAGCTAGTTCGGCCTCAAGCAATCCCGAACAGTCCAAGGAGACGGTTGTTTCGGGGGCGAGATTTATTTAGACCCTGCAATACATACATACATACATACATACATACACATATATATGTATATCCTATTTTTCCTCAAGATTAAACGAGTTTTTATTTATTTCCCATGTTCTTGGCTCCAGGCGATTTTCAAGCAGTAGAAATATCTTGTAGAAAAATAGGACTCAAGACTCAGTCTTTTCCAGACATCTCGGATCTGTTCACAAAAACTCATTGTTTAAAGAGGCTGGTCCTTCCAGCACTCAAATAAAGCACCCCATAAAACTATTGTATTTGCCAAGTGAGCCTCTGGGTAGCAACGTGAAACATGGTACGTGGGGTAACAGGATTTTCGACGAACACCCTGCCTTCATCACCAGAGTAGAGTGACCCTAATGAGACAGAGTCCTCCAAAATGCCGATAACCTCCAAACAGACTACACGGTGTCACAACCCAGAACAGCACGATATAAATCGTCTCCGTCATTAAATTCACAAATATTTCACAAAGTTCATTAATAGCCATAAATAAAGACCTGAGAGAAACTTCGATCGAGTAAATGGCGTTTCTGCTTCAAAAATGGAGTATCAAATCCCTAAATATCCGCGACTCAACGTTTCTGTTGTTTTCCTCACTCTAATGGTTTCTTAAAATATTACATGGACGCCTCGCATGATATATTTCCCATCCGTCGTCTACAATATTCGATCCATTCGACGCCATATGAAAGAAATCCCCAGTACTTTACAACGGCCGAAGGTTCATTACCATATTAACAAAAGCCTGCTAATGGTCTCCATTCCGAGCCAGATGAGCCCAATCCACATCTCTCATTTTATTTAAGATTCAATTACACTCCACGTTCTCACCTAAGCCCAGGTCTTCGAAAAGTCTCTTCAACTCAAGATTTCCCCATCAAACTTCTCCAGTAAAGCAGGCAAAGCAGTCACGTTACAGGCCTAGAATGGCCGAGAGGGTTCCAGGAAATTATGTTCCCAGATTACATGACAACGGCACGGTAAGGTTGTTAGCCCTATGCACCGGCCGCCTTTACCCCCAGGAAATTTTCCTGGTACTCATTTCTGTTAGAGGCTTAGTTGACCCCAGGGCCATAGTGCGATCGGAAGAATTTGGTCAATAAAAAATGCTAATGTCACCATCTGGAATCGAACCAGCGACCAAACTTCTCCAGTACTTCCCCTATGCCGAGCGTCTCACATGCTTCGCTCAACTCACTCACTTCATTCGACCACCCTAATGATATTTGGCGAGGAACAAAAATAAAACAACTTCATGTTACGCAGTTTTTCTTCAATGTTGCCCCCCTCCCCCCCCCCGTCCCTGTTATTTCCAAACAGCAAGCTATTTTCGAACATTCGAAATGTTCGTTCGTCCCTCAGTGTGACAGACCAACGGTCATACCCATACAAAACAACAGGCAAAATTGCAGATTTTTGTTCTGAGTTACATCCATTGACATTCAGTACACCATAAAACATCCGTGAGCAAAGCATCAATAAATGTGGTAAGTATACGGCGGAGGGCTGTACAACAGTGGCGTATCTAGGATGTTTGCGTGCCTGGGACTAGTAACTGAAATAGCCCCCCTTTAAAAAAATCACAATTATTTATCGATTTTCCTTCAAAATGGCCCAGCAATTTATTTGTTGTAAGCGTTTAATTTTCTTCCATTGAAATTATATATTTTACCGCCAACACCGGCAGCATAAATCTACCCTCCCCCTAGCTACGATTCTGACAACATGAAATTACGGCTAATATCACTGCAACTAAAGGAGACGAAAGGGAAGTAGGATAGCACACGACTTGTAGCGCCGTGCTCATGCGGCAACTTCTCCGACAAGCTAATAAGGCGGGTAGACGGAACGTCAGGCGATACCACGTGTAGGAAAATAAGGATAATATTTCGTAGATCTTCAAAGTGGCGTTTTCTTTTCGGGTTTTCTGTCTCGAAGTGAGGATTAAATTCTGTTTTCCGTCCAGCGGTTACATATCTCGCTCATCAGAACATCCGTGATTTGATCATGCATAACAGTCGGCGAAGAGGGCTACCGACACCTATTCGAGATGCGCATACAGGGTTCATGCGGGGAAACCTGCGGGAAAGAACGATTTGGAAGAAGTAAGCGTAGATGGCAGGACAATATCAAAAAGAACATTAAAGAAATAATATGGGGAGGCATTGACTGGATTCATGAGGATCGGGATGTCGATATGTGGTGGGCTCCAATGAACACTGCAATAAACTTTAGGATTGCATGATACGTGCGGAAACTTTGGCTAGGTGAGAAACGACTGGCTTCTCAGGAAGAGCTTGCCTTTGTGAATACTGGGCTGCTGATGGTCGGTAACGTTCACACTGTAGGTGCACACAGTGCATAGCACCACGCGCACTGTAGGTGCACACAGTGCATAGCACCACGCGCACTGTAGGTGCACACAGTGCATAGCACCACGCACACTGTAGGTGCACACAGTGCAGAGCACCACGCACACTGTAGGTGCACATAGTGCAGAGCACCACGCACACTGTAGGTGCACACAGTGCATAGCACCACGCACACTGTAGGTGCACACAGTGCAGAGCACCACGCACACTGTAGGTGCACACAGTGCATAGCACCACGCACACTGTAGGTGCACATAGTGCATAGCACCACGCACACTGTAGGTGCACACAGTGCAGAGCACCACGCACACTGTAGGTGCACAAAGTGCAGAGCACCGCGCACACTGTAGGTGCACACAGTGCAGAGCACAACGCACAATGTAGGTGCACACAGTGCAGAGCACCACGCACACTGTAGGTGCACAAAGTGCAGAGCACCGCGCACACTGTAGGTGCACAAAGTGCAGAGCACCGCGCACACTGTAGGTGCACATAGTGCAGAGCACAACGCACACTGTAGGTGCACACA
>Ga0131853_10018955_pt1 | contig 12519 bp, 5 predicted proteins | sample TergutLab28metaG_FD_92764 | JGI IMG/M metagenome (GOLD analysis project Ga0131853, IMG submission 92764) | Labiotermes labralis P1 segment gut microbial communities from Petit-Saut dam, French Guiana - Lab288 P1 (version 2) (version 2) | ecosystem: Host-associated > Arthropoda: Insects >...
GTCAATGTACAGTATGTAGGTATTCGTTGGTTGTACATTATGTACTGATCTGTTCTGTCAATGTACAGTATGTAGGTATTCGTTGGTTGTATATTATGTAATGATCTGTTCTGTCAATGTACATTATATAGGTATTCATTGATTGTACATTATGTACTGATCTGTTCTGTCAATGTACAGTATGTAGGTATTCGTTGGTTGTATATTATGTACTGATCTGTTCTGTCAATGTACATTATATAGGTATTCATTGATTGTACATTATGAACTGATCTGTTCCGTCAATATACATTGTATAGGTATTCATTGATTGCACATTATATACTGATCTGTTCTGTCAATGTACATTATATAGGTATTCATTGATTGTACATTATGAACTGATCTGTTCTGTCAATATACATTGTATAGGTATTCATTGATTGCACATTATATACTGATCTGTTCTGTCAATGTACAGTATATAGGTATTCATTGATTGTACATTATGTACTGATCTGTTCTGTCAATATACATTGTATAGGTATTCATTGATTGCACATTATATACTGATCTGTTCTGTCAATGTACATTATATAGGTATTCATTGATTGTACATTATGTACTGATCTGTTCTGTCAATGTACATTATATAGGTATTCATTGATTGTACATTATGAACTGATCTGTTCAGTCAATATACATTGTATAGGTATTCATTGATTGCACATTATATACTGATCTCTTCCGTCAATGTACATTATATAAGTATTCATTGATTGTACATTATGTACTGATGTCATTTCATTGTATAAACCTGATGTATTATTTATGTATTGTATTTATAAAATTATTATTATTTGTATTTTCTTGACAAGACTCATTCTGTGATGTGCTTATTGTTATGCTATTGACAAGTATATATATATATGTGTGTGTGTGTGTGTGTGTGTGTGTGCGTATTTATATATCCAATTTGACGGATCTCTGTAATGCTTAATAAATAATCAATAAACAATAAAAAATATTTTTCGCAAAGAGTGGGTTCCTGCTGAACAGTCAATCAATATTACTAAAGAGGAATTCTTGAAAGACTGAGAAAGCGGGACATGTGAGTGCTACCAAATGTTACGAAATACTGGATCCTTCATCACGACAATTCGCCAGCCCATACAGCGTTCTCTGTAGCGCAGTTTTTGATAAAATGCAATACGGTGATGCCGCAGCCTCGTTACTCAACTCGCACCCTGCCACTTCCTTTATTTGAAAAATCAAAATCGGTAATGAAGGGACACAATTTTGAGTGGACAGAAGACATCCAGAGGTCTGTAACGTAGGACTTAAACGACATCCCACAACTGCGTATCACAGGAATGCTGCAAACATTGGCAGCACTGCTCGAAAAGTTGTGTGCAGGCACAAGGGATGTAGTTGAAAAATAAAAGACTAACTTGATGTCACTTGCTATTTTATTTCACTTCTTATGTGCTCAACATGTTTCGGATATTAATATTTCCATAATCAGGAGCTTGCGACTGTGCTGTTGAATTTACCACATCGGTCGTTTTGCTTTGTGCTTCAGCCTGCAACACGGACACCACTCAAAACCATCCGCACCAAATCTCCAACACACAACGAACCAAGAACAAAACGACCGATGTGTTAATGCAACAGCACAGTCGCAAGCTGCTGATGATGGATATATTAATATCCGAAACATGTTGAGTACATAAGAAGTGAAATAAAATAGCAAGTGATATCAAGTTGGTCTTTTATCCTTCAACTATTACAATGATGCACGGTCCAATAAACATAAGAATTAACAAGGAATGTACTTTGAAGGTGACCACATTGTAGTTGATGAATAAATAAAATAAAACTTTTTTTGGAAACAGTCTCATTACTTTATTGTCAGACCCAGTATAAGACATGGATAAGGGTATACTAAGTAAGCCTCGGAACCAGAAGCGGATCTCACGACAAATATGCAGCTTATGTACTTATCGACAAGTAAAGGCGGTGCTCCAATAACTTTTATGTACTTGAACACAGCGGATAATTGCTAGGAATAATTGTGTCGAAGATTCGAGCCTTCTGGGATGTTAGGCTGTGTTGATTGGTACAGTATTACCCGCGTTTTGTAGGAGTCTAAATCATTGTTTTTCACGCTTAAGCAATGCAAGCCTAATAGACAACTCTGTTAAAAATATATAAATTCAAAAGTTAATCTTCAGGCAGTTCGACAGATATTTATCAGTCGAAACGGAGAAACACCCCCAGAGTACCTGAATTTTTGACGTAATTTTGCTGGAAATTTCTCGCAGTCTCCTGTTCTTGGACTGCTTGACCATGAAGAAGGAGGCACTATGCTCCTGCGAATCATCTATGATTGTTTACCAGTCGATATGACTTAATATCCCAGACGGCTTTTACCTCAAGTAGGTCTGAGAGCCCTGATTATCGTAATAATTACGTAATATAACACTAAATAGTGTACGTCAGCACAACTAATTTATTACTCAAGGTACTTACATAGGCTACATGTTTCGACTATAGATTATTCATCTTCAGGTCTATTTTTGTCATTTGAGTCACAAGATGTTATGCACACTTTGGGATCCCATCGTGTTCACATCCATGGAATATATAAAATGAAATCATTTTTCTCAAAGAGTGTGACGTGTAAATTGTGTTTTGTTAAAAGTTCTAATTTCCACGGCTGTCTAAGTGAAGAATATGATCAGCTGATCTGACAAGTGATTACCAGCGATTCGTAAGAACACAGTTTGTCCATCTTCAAGACAGGAGTGTTTTAGAACATAATATATGAACTGATCAAGTAACACATCATTTCTATGACGTTGCCGCAGTGTTTACTGCAAGCAGGATCAATAATCTGAATTAAATATTTGGATTCTACAGCGGAAGTTGAATGACGTGGGTCGCCTAGCAGTCGGGTGCAGTAGGAAGCCAGCCTTTCGCTTACAGGAAAGCACCACAGACAGAATAAAGTAAGTTGCTTGAAACACAAACCATGTCTTCAGACCTGCTTTAAGACCTTAACCTCGTTTTCTACTTCACAGTTTTTATTTCGTGTTCTTTGCTGCACTTTAAAACAAGCAACGAAACACTCCACCAACGTTATACGAAACAAGTGACGCTCACAGCCACTCTGTTCTACACAAGAGCTCCTTCTGAGCCAGCAGATAAAAACTTCCTCTTGAATACCATTTAAATGTTATTATTCAATCTAGGCCTAGATCATAAAATTTTTCCCATTATTTGGGGTTTCCCTACTGAGATATACTCTTAGAAAGAATGTAGATTTCTATGCACGACCAGCAGCAGTCTTTTTAACTCATTAATCTAATATAATACTAAATAGCGTACATCAGCACAACTACTTTATTACTCAAGGTACTTACATAGGCTACATGCTTCGACTATAGATTAGTCATCCTCAGATTTATTTTTTTGTTATTTGAGTCACAAGGTGCTATGCATACTTTGGGATCCCATCGCGTTTACATCCATGGCATAGCATCTTGTGACTCAAATGACAAAAATAGGCCTAAAGATGACTAATCTATAGTCGAAACATGTAGCCTGTGTAAGTACCTTGAGTAATAAAGTAGTTGTGCTGACGTGCAATCTTTAGTGTTATATTGCGTTTGTAAGCACATAGTGACGCTTCCATTAAAAAAATCATTAACCTAAGTTGGACTGAAAAATTCGAAATGTGCCACAAATGCAAAAGGTCCGTGAGAGGGCCAGAACCGCCAAGTCTGTCAACCCGAAAAAAGTCGATGTTTTTACTACACTTTGGTGTTGGTGTTGCAGATGTTTCGGACATTATATACTCACATTTTCAGGGTCGAATTAGCAACATAATGAATTCCAATCAGACGTAATATGCCACGTCGCTTACAAGATAAAGAGTTGAATTTCCGCTCTGTAAATATAGGTATATCGGAAACCTGTTCGCTGCCTCCGCCTCCAGGTGTGTTAAGACCCTGTGAAACCCCCTGTATTTCCTCACGAGGGATCACGTGGATGAGTCGGCGAGGAAGACTGTTTGGGTGACACCGTGGCGATGTGTATTTCTCAATAAGGTGTTAATTGTCCGTCCAAACACAAGGTGGAAATCTAGTATAAACACTGCAACTTTTTTCGGCTGTACAGATCAGTCGTCGTCAGACAGATGGACAGTCGAAACACGTTGCAGTGTACAGTACAATAAAAGATTCATGTACTGGATCTTTACGGTGTGTTTGGTCGGATAATTAACACTTTTAAATGAGAATTAGCCCACATGTCTGAAGAAGACAGCCATGTGTGTTATAGCCTGTCGTTTGCCTAAACTAACTTATGCGTCTATTTTTCTGTAGAAGCTGATAGTCGCTCAACTGCTCCAGTAGTCCAGTGTCTCTCTTCCCGTTTACGCAAGATGCTACAAGGACCCAACCGTGATCGACATCAATCCATTGCAATATTTGTGTACAGCAAACTCAGTATTATTCTTCCGCCTACGAGTTTTTACTTTTTCACTGTTTCAAAAAAAATTGTATTAATTTCTCATCTGCCCACGCCGAGGTCAATCTCACTTACCCTAACTTCGAGGTTTTGATTAAAAAAAATAAAAACATACGGTTTAAAGAAGAAAAAAGTAAAGCTCCTCAAAATGAAATTTTCTCCGTTCTCCTGTCCCTCCCACCGTCTTAGCCCTACGTTATTCTCCTCAGAATTTTGAGGCATTCTCTGGTCTGACGGATGAGACACAAAAATTGACATTCATATGAAACTGTACAAATACGCTTATAGATTGGTGTATAATCCATTACTTAAGACCTTATATAGTAGAGAAGAAGATGAAATTTTTGATCCATGAATTTGTCTGAAGGGATAACTCTTTGTGATCGCGCGTACTGCACTTCAAACTATGTAAAAAATTGTACCTAAATATGATATAATTAGGTAAGTAACTAACAGGACAAGTAATGGCTGACTAAGTGACTATCTGACTAAATGACTATTTGTGTCCTTGTCTCATTGTCTGACCGACAGACAAACTGACCGACCGACAGATCCAAAGACCTATCGCACTACCGAGTAATTGACTGAATTGCCAACCAACCAACCAACCAACAAAACGACATATCGATCGACGTACGGAACTAGATATTTACCGACTGACCGACAGACCGATTAACAGGCCGATAAACTCCTGACAGAATGACCGACTTAGTTACAAGCTGATTAACTTGCTAACTAACTTGTTGAGATGATAGACAACTTGATAACAAAATTGCTATATTTGATTACTAAATATTTTTCCAATTGAATTGCTAATTTTCTTGTTAATTTGATTGTTAAGTAGGCTGCTAACTAGCTTGTTCAATAGCTTGCTAAACAGCTCGCAATTCAGATTGCTAAGTGCCTTGTTCAATATCTTTCTAAGCAGTTTGCAAATTATCTTCCTAACTAACTTGTTAAATAGCTTGCTAAACAACCTACAAACTAGCTTAACAATTAGCTTCTAAGGTAACTTGCTACCTAAAGTGGTGGTTTATTAAATTTTTAACCAACTTGTTGTGGTAATTTACTTAGTAATTACCTCACCAACAAGTAACTTAATAAACAACAACTAACAAAAATGTAACCAATGAAACAAAAACCAACAAAATAACAATTAATTAACAGACCAATAAGCATCTAAGAAAACAATAACCCAATCTATGCAGTAGAATTGTCGACCAGCTGCTGCTTCCTCGGTTGGTAAAAACATTTTCCGCATTTTGCTTACGCCAAAGTTTCATTGTTTGTCTATGACACAGGGCCACTTGTCGCTAACGACTTCCAGATCTCTCTCTTTAAGATCCATTCAAATAATGTCCTCACAGCTACGCCTTGGTCTTCAGGACCGTCTCCTAATTTCACCTTTTCTAACCAAAAATCTCTAAGCATTTATCTTTCCTCCATACGTACCACATTCCCCGTTCACCGCATTGTCTTTATTGTATTATTTTAACAATATCCGGCAAGGAGTATAAATCAAAAGCTCCTCGTTATGCAGCTCTCTCAAAACTCCTGGTAATTCCTACCACTTAAGACCAAATGTTTGCCTTAACAGTCATCTCTAAAATGATTTCTCATTGAAGAATAAAAGATCAACTTGATGTCACTTGCTATTTTATTTCACTCCTTATGTGCTCAACGTGTTTCGGGCATTAATATATCCATCATCAGGAGCTTGCGACTGTGCTGTTGAATTACCACATCGGTCGTTTTGTTCTTGGTTCGTTGTGTGTTGGAGATTTGGTGCGGCTGGGTTTGAGTAGTGTCCGTGTTGCAGGCTGAAGCAGCCTGCAGCACAGTCGCAAGCTCCTGATGAAGCAGCCTGCAACACAGACAATACTCAAACCCAGCCGCACCAAATCTCCAACACAAAACGAACCGAGAACATAACGACCGATGTGGTAATTCAACAGCACAGTCGCAAGCTCCTGATGATGGATATATTAATGCCCGAAACATGTTGAGCACATAAGAAGTGAAATAAAATAGCAAATGACATCAAGTTGGTCTTTTATTCTTCAACTCTTACAATGATGCAGGGTCCAATAAGCATATGATTTCTCATTACTTTTCCTCGTGTGAAATAGCAAGTTTATGCCCATATAAAGCAACATTCAAAGTTACAGTTCGGCATATTTTAATGATAATGTTTCCAGATAACATAGGGAATGCAAGAAATATTTCGTGTATTTAATTCGCTCCAAATGTCCCCCTTAATATAAGTTTGATATATTGGTGTCTTTGAAACTTAACGCAGTTTCAAAGGATTTCTTACCAATGTCACTGTCGTCTTTTATATTGCGCTGGCGCGAAATAAGCAAATCATTATTATCCTCAACGTTTACTTGTAGAAAAATCTCGTTATTAGCAACTAATATAGTTTTCTTGTTCTTCCTTATAGTACTACATTTGTCGCCTGTGAACTGACACCTACTACACAAGGTATAAAAAATCCGATAGCCTATGTCTATTTAACTTCAGTTACTTTCTGCGTATATCTCTTAAGGAGAATTTCGTACTAAGAAAAGTTGAAAAGCAGAGGCAAAGAAACCGTCCTGATTAGGAAACGTATCGAAAAACTTTCACCAATCAAGATATTGCTATAAACTAATTCAACTTTTTAACATTAATCGTTTGATGTGTAGAAAAATCTCAGTAAGAGACTTGAAACCGTATCTACCGTGCATTGTGTACATATTTACAACGTATAACCAACAAATTTACAATGTATTTAATATATAACTATCTTCAAGAATCCTACATATTTCGATTCTTCAATTCGCCATTTTCAGAGAGTTCTTCTGTTATACCAAAGTTACGTGATTTTTGTAACCCCAAATTTACAATCTTATAGCTGTTTCAAGATTATATATGCTCAACAGACTATAATTATTAACAGCTAAAATAATGTAAAACTGAAGTAAAAAAAAACGTAGAGTGAAGAGAGGGAAACCAACAAGATGCAACTAATCAGATGCTTATTATCAAACTTCTAACTAGTCGAACAGTAAATTTCACACAGTACACACAGCTTACGACCCAGCTTCACACAACCGCAGCCAGCACAATCAGTGCAGAACACCATACGCGGTAGTACACGGTCTTGTTCTCCTGATGATGGGCAAAATGATGCCCGAAACATGTTGAGATAGAAGTTTGATAAAAACATCAGATTAGTTGCATCTTGATGGTTTCTCTCTTTTCACCCTACTTCATGATGCACGGTCACAAGAGCCTAAAATTAAAATAAAACATGTAACTTTTGTGTAACAGATAGACTCCCTGATGATGAAGATGCATTGAGGCATCAAAACATGTAGAAATTGCTAGATGCAATTCAGTATTAAATAGACAGCGCCTTTGTTCGCTGTATGTTGTAAAAAAATCCTTAAGAGTTTTGTCAAAAATCCTTTCTAACCGAATTTTTGCATGTCTTGATGACGAAATATTCTCTTGTCTTCTCAGGTATCCGGTTAATGTGTAACACCTGAACATCAGTTGAAACATCCAGCCTAAGTCCCAACCTGATGGTCCCCCGAAAATTGGACCGAAACGTCATCCCGGACCGTCGCTAACGAACTACCATCCTACGATGCGTAAAATCGCAGAAGAGCGCAGATCTGCTGACCAGTCTACTGTACATTAGGAATTAAAATCGAGGGGAGATTTTCCAAAAAAAAGTTATTAATTAGTTGATGAATGTGATATGCTTCGTTAACCGCCATTTTTTGCACAGTTCAAAAACAGAGCTCTTCCGCTCTATAGCCCATTCTTCCTTGCTCCAAATAGAATTAACAAATTCACGGATATCAAGACGTGATATTTCACTCCATGCTTGGATATTTTCGGCTGGAGTTTGATCAGTACTTAGCGATTTAAATTTTCTGTACTTTCCATATTGTCCGTAACATGAGAGACTTAGACCCAGATACTAGTGACTCGGCTGTATGTACTTAGTCATCACTAAACTCGTGCAAAATCTCGAGGTGACAACTGTTTCTCCAGCCACTCAGAAATCCTCCACAAATCTGCAAGAATATCACCTTCTTTATCACTCGTCATGCGGCTCTGAATCGTCTTGATCTCGTTGAGTATATGATGCGCTAATTCTTCCTGAGGCAATGGTATATCTCCCTCTATAACGCAAAGAGTAGATTACTTTACAATTGAAAACTTCTCGCATATCCTATATCTTTCAAGCACCGTGAAGCCTTCATACACACGTAAATTCATCACACAAACCCGAAAGAAAACCCAGTTCCCTCCCGCACAGATGAACCATTCTGGATCCCACATTTCTGCGCTGGGCCTCGTGGCTAAAGCACGTTGTGCAATGTCAGAATTAAAAAAAAATACAAATTGTGACGTGATTCTCTAAGACGAAACAATGTTGGCCTTGCCTACTACCAGTGGCGTACCGAGGGGGGGGTTTGGGGGGGGTTCAAACCCCCCGAAATTCCGAAGGCGCTTCAAAATTGTGTCAAACTAAACCCGATTGTGAAAACTCTTAAAAATTGCTGAATTTGGGACTCCAACACCCCAAGATGTTTGGAAAAAAGGCAGTAAAATTCTAAAACTACCGCCGGTTCGCAATTGTTTTACATTAGCAATGACAAATAAATTGGTTGCCATCATAAATAGTCTTAAAATACCAAAAAATTAAGAAGATTTTATTATACGAAATGAAATTTCCTTTACGAAATTACACCTGCCTTCAGAACCCCTGACTAGGGGGCTACCGCCCCCAGATCCCTGTCCTCTGTCCTCAACTGAATTTGTTGAACTCCCCCCCCCCCCGGAACAAAATTCCTGGGTATGCCACTGCCTGCTACCCAACACTATTATGTACCTCCCTTAGGAATGTATATGAAATGGAGTTTTTCAGTGTATATAAAGTTGTTAAAATAGACCAATTCTATATTCAATCGGCTTTTACTTTTTATATCTCGTTCTAAAGTAGGTAAACTAAAAATAGAGGGGCATAACTCGCTGCCAGTCACAGCCCTTATCTACATGTTTTTTAATCTATTGTATACTACATGTTTCGGGCTTTTATGTACATCGTGAAGTAGCGTACAACAAATCACAGTATACTTTGACGAAGTAATAATTGCACCAGTAATTTTTAGTCACAAAGAAAAGATGTTATTCCTCACAGTGGACATAGGATTTAAAACACAAAGTCACACATTTCAGACAGAGATGTTAAAGTTAAAAATACCCACAACAGGAATAAACTCTGTTTTCAATTTAAAGAATGAGATCTTATTCATTGAATACAGCTGGTAAAGTTATTCCTTCCCCACATTACTTTGTTATTTGATATACGTGATGATGACCCACAAGCCGAAATATGTAGTATCCAAAAGAAACATATCAACAGAGTCATTACCTACAGCACTTTTTATTTAAAATTTACGTGAATTATGACATTTTATCGCCAGTTTGAATTTTTGTGAAAATTGCAAAGACTCGACAACGACGGGAACACAAAACACCAGAGTATTCTGAATTTTCAGAGGCGAATGGAAGCAACAAAATGGCGTAGATCACTTCTATATAGTCTATTGCGCATCGTGTGGGTATTTATTTCGAGCAGTGATTCACAACAATGCAGAAGTGAAGACTTGTTTTTCTTCCTCACACGTCGCATGTGAATCCATTAGGCTCTGGCTTATGTAAATGACGTTTGGCGTGGGCACTCGGTAAGGCACGTGCCAGCTGTCGTGGAACAGACGTAATGAATACCAGTTTTCCAAAAAGAAAGTTCAAACAGAAAAAAAGTGCCGATGAAAAACCGTATAACTTAACATCAGGCGTCTTCGAAGCTTTGCATCCTTCAATTTTATCAGATTATCATAGAGTTTAAACCACTGACGGGTCACACATTATGATATTATTTACAGCTGTACACGTGTAATGGACTTTTTGTGCAATCCTCTTCGTAGGTTGTTGTTGTTGTTTATTATTATATTTCTTTAAAGAACTTATTATTTTTGATACGATATATCTGTTAACTGCAATTATTTTGACAGCCGGTGGCAGTAGTACAGTACACATTTAGACACAAACAGTACACAGAACAACACAATGAAACACAATACGCACAATGAAACAAAATACGCCTACGTTTATCTTATCTACTCGTAGGCCTACTTTAAATTTGTCCAATTTGTCACTCGGTCCAAATATTTTCTATATTTTGACTTCAAAAACAGTATTTTCTACAAAACGTTTTGGCACGACCATAAGGTAGCTCTATAGCTCTATAGCTCTATAGCTCTATAGCTCTATAGCTCTATAGCTCTATAGCTCTATAGCTCTATCTCTTTGAGCTACAGGCTGATTAGTAAGTTTAAGAATTCCAGCCAATCTGAATAATCCTCTTGGTGGTTGTTAATGAAGTTACGAACACCCAACATGGTCTATCTTAGAGTTTATACGCATGCGAATAGGATTTAATCAAATATCACTTAAGATTTCAGTTAGCAGGAAATGAATTATACAAAAACTATTCACTTAATACATCGCTGTACTGTGTATGTGTCTATATATACATACAGTAATGAATACAACAATATTACACTCAGTAGCGATATATAATATACAACTACATGTTCGGCCCTGTATGTAGGCCATCATCAGGTTGTCCAAAGATCTTATTAAGTGACTGTAGAGTATGTGTGGTAATTTTGGAAGGGGGACGAGATCTCGTCTTACATAATAAATTGTGGAATTAGTAAAAGTTGAAATAAACATGTTAAGGGGTTACATCAATTGTGAACATCTTATAATTCTAACATGTAGTTGTATATTATATATCGCAACTGATTGTAATATTGTTGTGTTCATGACTGTATGTATATATATATATATATATACACACACAAATTACAGCTTTGTGTTATTGACCTAACACAATGGGGATAACACACCCTAAGAGTATGCACTTACTTTGAAAAGAAATAAAGTCATAACTAATTAACGTTATCTCATTTACCTCTATATATTTTGCCAACATTCAGAGAATTCTAGAAAGATGCACTTACAAAAAATTGGATCGCACAAGGCCTATTATACTGGAATATGGCGGATAAGCGATTCGCAATAACAAATACGTCGTTATGTAATTTTACGGTTTACGTAAGCCAGAGAGAGTGTTTATTTCAGATAAGATGGGACTAAAATATTACATAAGAGAAAATATTACAATATTATAGGTATTTCTCTGTATTTTTCATTCGTTAGCCTGCACGCACGTAGCATTTATGTGGCGCCATACTATGTGTGCATAATTATTTCTTCGTCCTAACCGACTTTGCTGTATTTCTTGTAAAATAATCTCTTAAACGAGATGATTTCGAAAAAAAAGAACACTTTACAGAAAAAATATAAAATTCATTTTCTATGCAAATTTTTCTGAGTGACGCCTTCCACAAACCAAGGAAGATTCAGCAAAATAGTGGTATAAATTCACACAGTTCCTCATACACAGTGCCTACTAGCTTTGGCTGAATCTTACCAAACAAGTTTTTTTCGAGACACGTTATTATAGATTTCCTGCGTAATATTTCGCTGAAATCCGCGCAGTGAAAAATGTTATGTTTTTTATGCAGACGTACGGACGGATAGCCAGACGGACAGATATGACGAAGCATTTGTTTACGAACGCGCCTAAAATAGATGAAAAGACCAATAAAAGTAAGAAAGAGACGGTGAAATAAAGAGAAAATTGTTGTTGCAGCTCCCGCACTTTCTACAGCGACTCGCGATCTATTCATATCTATGACTATCGTTTGATTCTCACGTTGTCGACTAGTCATTCTGCTCTTTACAGCTAATGCCTATAAAACTAAACTCCGTGGCCTTAGTCCGCACGCGAACTATACCGACAGAGCGGCCGCCGCCGGTCGGCGAAGTTAGTGCCAACTTTTGCGGATAGAGGGGTGTCACGTGGTCAGCGCA
>Ga0131853_10018956_pt1 | contig 12519 bp, 6 predicted proteins | sample TergutLab28metaG_FD_92764 | JGI IMG/M metagenome (GOLD analysis project Ga0131853, IMG submission 92764) | Labiotermes labralis P1 segment gut microbial communities from Petit-Saut dam, French Guiana - Lab288 P1 (version 2) (version 2) | ecosystem: Host-associated > Arthropoda: Insects >...
CTCTTTAAACACGTTGTTGCTGCCATCTCTCCAACCTACGAAGCTGTATCCGTCTTGCACAAGCGTTCCTTGACCTGTAACCGTAACTTCTGCGTGGAAATAAGTGTTTACCACTGCCGGGACTGTTCCGCCAGTCTCTGTGCCTGCCGCCACATAGGTTACTGTGTGCGCATCGGCCTGCCAGCTAGCGTAAACCGTCACATTGCCGTAAACCACGGTTGTAGATGTAAATTCGTCACCCGTACCGGCTCTATTTGCAAACCATCCCAAAAACTGATGCCCCGTACGGTTAGGGTTCGCCGGCATGGAAGTTCCAAGAGATGATCCATAGTTTACATCAACCGGAAGTACGTAATTAGTGTTGTCAGTCACGCTATGATTGTTAATAAAAGTTACAGCAAATTCGCTAACTTGCCACACAGCATACAGAGTCACGTGTTCTGCCGGCATTTCAAAGGTATTCGGTGTTCCGCCCAATGGGAACTCAGCCACCGTCGCAGTAGATGTTCTAGCCCAGCCAAGCAATGTATGGCCTGTTCTAGCCAGGTTACCCGGGTTATCCTCAACTGTCACCGTATCCTCGTAATTAAAAGGATTGCTCGCCGTTGGCACGTCGCCGCTGATTGTTCCAAGGTCGGCAGTCGTCCAGTTTGCATTGTATGTCACATTATAGTCATTAGCTTGCCACTCAGCAGTAAGAGTAACATTGCCTGAAATGATAATATCAGAACCTGCCGCATGTATCGTGCCGTCACCGTCTCTCCAGCCAATAAACGTGTGCCCTGTTCTCGTCAGCGTGCCTTGCTCTGCAAGCGTAACAGTCGCACTGAAGTAGGTGTTTACTACCGCCGGAACGCTTCCGCCTGTATTGCCGCCGCCTTGATACGTCACAGTGTGCGCGTTAGCTTGCCACTCAGCTGTAAGAGTAACATTGCCTGAAATGGTAATATCAGAACCAACCGCATATACAGTGCCGTCACTGTCTCTCCAGCCAATAAACGAGTGCCCTGTTCTCGTCAGCGTGCCATGCTCTGCAAGCGTAACGGTCGCGCCGAAATAGGTGTTCACTGTCGCCGGAACGCTTCCGCCTGTATTGCCGCCGCCTTGATACATCACAGTGTGTGCGTTAGCTTGCCACTCAGCTGTAAGAGTAACATTGCCTGAAATGGTAATATCAGAACCAGCCGCATGTACCGTGCCGACACCGTCTCTCCAGCCAATAAACGTGTGCCCTGTTCTCGCAAGTGTGCCTTGCTCTGCAAGCGTAACGGTCGCACTGAAGTAGGTGTTTACTACCGCCGGAACGCTTCCGCCTGTATGCCCGCCGCCTTGATACGTCACAGTGTGCGCGTTAGCTTGCCATGCTGCGTACAGCGTAGTAGTCGCAGACGTAGCGCGTGTGAAAGTTGCTTCAAGTGCATACACTACCACACCGTCGAACTCTATCGCCCATCCTAGCAGCGTATGGCCATCTCTCGTAAAGCCTGTGCCGTCACTCAGAGTGATATTCGTGCCGGTGTCAGCTGTTTGAGAAGTAATAGTACCAGTGCCACCGTTGTTGTTGTATTCCACGTTAAACTGGTCACGTATAACATTGAATTCCAATATTACGCTTGGCGCATCCCAAGTAAGGTCAAAGTCTTGATAAGCTGCACCGCTAATAGTGTACCCATCAGGTATCGGTATTTGCCCGGCAGCACCCGGCGTAATAGTCCCCTCATAATCGGTGTTAAGATTCACGAGTGAATATATCGTGTGCGTCGTGTTGTTTATCAAAGAATTGTCGTTTGCACGGCGGAACTGCACCTGCACAAGGCCTGTGCGCACAAGCCCTACATCGGCTACGTTAAATGCATGACCAGCTGCATCTGCATTTAGTGTGATAGTACCAGTTACAGCGTTTAAACCGTAAGCTGTTAAGCCGGTGCCGTTAAAGGTTGCGCTCATTCCAGGGTTAGCAGCAAAAGGATTCACAAAGCGCAAGTAGTAATTGCCTGCGGAAAGGCCTGTGAAGCTAAATTCGCCGTCTTCATTGGTGATAGCGGTGGTGCCTGTGAAGTTCGAAGCAGCTGTACCACCGCTATAAAGGCGCACAGTTACACCTTCCAGAACACCATCGAACACGCCCGGCGCTAAAGCTCTATACACTGTACCGCTTATGCTCGCGTTATTCTCGGCTGTAGCCTCGAATGTCTGTATATCAGAAATCTGCGGGGTTAGGCCTTGCGCCGTACCACCGGTTAGTGCATTGAAGAATTGCCCACTAGTTACAAACGAATTCTGAGCAGTTTGCCCGATATCTGCGGCGGTCATAGTAGTCGGAAGAGCTACATTGCCTTGGATAACAATCCGCGCACCGGGGTCTAGCCTGCGCGTGCCCAAGTCGAATACGAACGAGCGCGCCGTTAAGATATTCGTTTCGTCCATTTCCATAAAATCAGTGTTGATGAGGTTTCTGTTAATAGGATAGTTGCCGCTTGGGTTAGAGTTGTACTGCTCAGACACCCAAATTTGGCTGCCTGTGAAAAGGCTTGTTATGTTATCTCCAAACCTATCGTACACCCTAAAGCTCAAGCTTTCAAGTGTAGCGTTCCACTGCGAGGTTACTGAACCAGCCCCGCTAGCGGTGTTTGTCGTAGTGCTGTGAGGCAAAATGTTGTAGAGGCGCACATCGCCTACGAACTGGTTACCCGAGTTTATAACTTCAAGCTGGAAACGTCCTTGGCCGCCTACAGGTACGGTTGCTGTACCGCCTAGTTGCCAAGCGTTGCCGCCATGGTTCCACATTTGAGCTCTAGCAAGCATACCCGCACTTGAAGCTACTGTGAAGTTGAAATTGGCTGTTCTGATGCGCTGATATGGTGCAAGATGATTATGCCCAGTCCAGTTGTTTACATCTGCAAAAAAACCATGTGCTGTGGTAAAGCCAGTGGCAACTGCGCCATTAGCTTGGTACAATGTATGACGTGCACCAGCTCCGGCGTAACCTATAGCCCAAATACGCATACTTGAGTTTCCTGCCGGTGTTCCAAATGGCGTAGTAATGTTGACATCGAATCTAATTACATTGTCATTGTTCACAGTTGGTCCTATTTGTGCTAAAGAAACATCCGGCTCAGTTTGCAGCCTATATACTCTTATGCCTGTACTTTCTGTTTCTAAATACTCAATCGACATGATTCCAAGTGACTCGTTACTCATATTTCGGAAGGCTTCCACACTCTGAGTAGTATCTATAGATGCACCTTGCGGCACGAACAGAAGGAAACTAGGCTGCTCCCACATTATTCCGCGTGTTAGGAAAACCGAACCCCCAGAATCGTCACTACGCGCTAGGAATCTTACAGGCAATGCACCGCCCGGCTCAATTGCAGTACCAGAATGAAGTGCAGTCATAGAGCTAAACGTAACATCATGTGCAAGATACGTAAGAGCAAAGAATCTCGCCACTTCTTCTCTTTCAAAAGCTTCTGCAAGGCCATCGTAAGTGATTGTCACTCTTTGCGGAATATCCACGAAGCCGTCGATATTTGCGCCCACAGAGCCACCTGTATGGTCTATTCCACCCGCAAACCCACTGAAACGTACGTCTACCATGAATTCTGAACCGGGTGCCAGCGCATTATTCCCGTTATGCTGTGGGCGTATCTCTATTCGATCTATATATTCATTTGGCGCAAGGCCGGCCTGGTTGTTTATATGAAAATTTGATAAAGGATTTCCAGGAGCAATCGTAGATCCGTTATGAGTACGTACTACAGGCTCCCTCGCAGTTCCGTCTGCATTTCTAATAAAAAAAGTCCATTCAGTAGCTACTTGAGACCCTGCATTTCGAATATGCCAATTTTGATTATACCATACCTTATTCCCTGTCTGTACTCCGCTTATACCATAGTTGTTGTGAATGGTGATTACAAGATTTTCAGCCGGTAAATTATTTTGATTATTTACACTAATTCTACCCAAATTTTGTGCACTATTATTGTTTGCAATCATATTAAGCCTATTGCCGGACCAGTTTAAAATTACTTCGCCGCCGGGCACACCGCCACTAGGCTCTGTCAATGTTACTGTTACCGAGAGTGTACGAGTCACTGGATACGGATTTCCAGTTATTGCATCTTGCAAATAATAGTTAGCTGTAAAATTCAATACTATCACTTGCCCAACCGAAAAATGCTCGGATGGAAACTGCATCCGTGGGAAAAAACGCAAATCAAAACGATTAATATCTGAAACATCCATTTCCCAAATAATTTCGTCACCAATCTGTTGGTGAACTACCCCCACATTACTTGCAATAGTACCAAGCTGTGCGCCTTGTGGAATCGGTGCGGTAAATGTAACTTGAGTGTTTTCAGCAAATTCCCATCTATTTGATGTAGCTGGAATTTCTAATATCATAGCAGCAGTTGCACCATAAGAAAAAATGCCACTATCTAGCTGAATGTTTTGAACATTAAGTGAGCCGCTAGTCCTAAATACTCTAGTATCAGTCGTGTTTGACGTTACATCTATTGTTAATGTTGGGTCATATGCACCATCGTTTACAGCCCAAGCCTCAAATGTGTGTAGTGGGCTTCCCGGTGGTATTGTGCCATCCCAAACTCTGTTGTAATCTATGCTCACAGTTATCGTATCAAGCGTTACATTTCTTTCACCGCCGGTAAAAGGTATTATAAGTGTATTGTTTGAGCCAACGCTCTCAACAATTATGCCTTCTACATCTATGTGCTGCTGGCCTACATCTGAAAGCGTTACATTTATTCGGTCAATTGTCGTTGCAAAGAAAGTGCCATTAGGGTGAGTTGCGTCGTCTTCAAGCGCTATACGTATTTGGCCGCCGCCCGCATTGCCTTCTCCATCTATCCTATACGCAATTTGCAAGCTAAGCGGCAGTGGGTTGCTTTCGTTGGTGGTAAACACTTGATTTGTGCTTGTAAATGCAGTAATCACTATTTGTGCGCCGCCTGAAATTGGTACAACGCCAAGTCCGCCAAGTTCCGGCGGTATAATGTTAAGGTCGCAGTCGTCGCAGTATTCTTCGTCAAGATCGCCGTATTCATAGTCGTATTCTTCCTTGTCGTCGCTGCTGCCACCGTATTCTTTGTCGTTGTTAACTTCGTTATCGTCATTAACGCCGTATTCGGTATCCGTCTCATTCACTTCGGTCTGGGTACTACTCATGCCCGAATCCAAACTATACTCCGCTGCATATTCGTAGTCGCCATCGCTTGCAAATATCACAGAGTAGTTGGTTATACCCAAGCTGGTGATAACCATCGTAATCGTTAAGATAACTGCAAGAATCTTGTTTACTTGCTTTGTTGAAAAATCCTTAATACTTCTCATATTACATCCTTTCTTCTTCCTATATTGAAATCAAGTCTACCCTGTTTCCATTTCTACAATTTCTATAGCAATAACTATCTGAGCCATTATCGACCCATCATCGAGGGTAGCTTGAACATACACTGCGTATATGTCGAGCGTATTGAAATCTACCTTATCAAAATACGCTATTTTGACTTCAACATCCCTGCCATGCTCATCTAGGGCGGTAATGCCGGCATCTGACAGAAGCTGCGCTGGTGTTACCGAACTTCCCACAGGATATTGCAGCTCGCGGCGGGTTGCCGTAATTTGCAGCTTGCTCTGAGTTTCGGATGCTGCTGGTGGAGCTACAACTTCTGGTGAAACGGTGGAATAACTGCCATCCGTTAAATCGCCGTAATTCTGCTGGGGGCGGTAACTCCCAGTGATATGTTCTCGAATCAAAGGGATATTATCAGGCGAGGAGACGTCGGCATCTTCTGCAGACCGCCACGGGCCTTGAGATGCCATGGGGACGTCCTGTTCCGTGCCCGGCGCATACGTGCCGGGTAATGCATCCCTATGCAATGAGTCTCGCGCTGATAGTGTTTGATTATAATCGGATGCGGTATCGTCGTTATGTTGGTTATTCGGCTGTGTTATTATTCCTTGATAGAACAGCGCTCCTGCGCCCACCACAGCTACTGTTATGACAGCAATGGTGTAAGTTACTACTTTTGCAATCTTTAGAGATTTTGTTATAGCAGCAAAAGTCTGCGTCGCCGCAATTGTAGAACCTGCTTGCGCCGCAAAAGCTGTTTCTTCTGCTGCCGCTATTAGGCTAATCGATATAAGGCCTGTCGCCAGTATTGGTGCTTTGTTGTCTCTTTCAATCTTCTTCTTAATGTTCCCTCGTGCTGTGTAAAGGGCATTCCAGACACTGTCTACACTGCATTTTTGCAGGGACGCTATTTCTTCGCACTTCATATCTGCAAAGTAGTATAGCTGGGTGACTTCCTTTTGTTTTGCAGGCAGCGAGTCAATTGCTTTAAGAACTTCCTTGCGTAATTCCTTTTTTTCCAGATAAGCCGCTGGCAAAAAATCCTCATCTAACTCTACATACTCTTCGGGTAAAGGCTCATCTGTTTGTATCGACCTGCGATTTTTCTTAATTTGCTTATAGCATTCTCGTGCTGCAATCTTAGCCAGCCATGGTTTAAGCTTGTTGTAGTCATGTAGTTGACCTAAATTTTTGAATGCAATGATGAAAACATCTTGCATTATTTCTTCACCATCTTCTTTATTGCCGCACAGCTTTATGCAGATGAACAGAATATACCGCCAATATCTATCATATATCGTCCAATATACAGCCTGCTTTTCTTTATTTGATTCTAACAATATTTCATCGCGATGTTGCACTTATCAACACCCCCTCATTCTATTCTATATTCAAGCAATGCACTAAACTACTGGATTCTACTGGCAATTACAATACTATCTATATATCAATCTACTGGGTTAAGGCTTTTCATTATCTTTTCAAAAATTTCTACTTTTTTATGTTTCTCAAACAAGAAGACAAAAGTACTATTTTGAAACTTTTTTAGTTCAGCATCTTCAATTTCTGACTGAATATCAGCTATAATATCATGATGCCTTCTCTTCTCTTCTTGCAACTTCAACAAGATACTTCCTCGTCCTCTTAGAATGAGCTTCACTTCCTTTCGCTAAAGAATTATTTTAAGACATTTTGTGATTTTTATCATCTTTTTAGTCATCTATATATAATAGAGAGTTATTTTTTCAAAAACCTTAGATGATTTTAAAATTTATTTTATGTGTCGAGCTTATCTAACGCAAAATAAAGTAAGATTACTAACAGAAAGAAGCAGCTCTAGTTACTTGTTATGAGCTGCTTCTTTGCTAATCAGTAACTAAACTAAATTGTTTTTTAATCACTTCTTCATAATAAAAATACACCCCGCCTTTGGAGTGCATTTAGTCTATTTTATTGACTTTTCCAACATTAAATCCAAGCTCTTGAGCGGGATTAAACCGCCGACTTCATCCTTATCAAGGAAGTACTCCGCATCACATTATACACCAGAGAAGTGCTTAAATCAAGGGGCTTATGATCATTCGGATTTTTGATGTACTGCAGTTTACTGCAATTACTATAGTTTTTGTTGTGAAATGATTATATCTTTGCTCGGAGTTTATCTGTAGAATGATTGAGACTAATAACAAATTCTTGAGAGAATCTAGTTAAATATAAATCAGTTTTTTTCGATGAATTCATTTAAGAGCAATCAAAACTTTTGATGGTTATTAAGTGGGTTTAAATAACTATGCTTGTATACGTTACTAGAAGCAAAGCATGAGCATTAACCATGCCTTTTCTTAATATACTTGGCTATATTATTCAAAAATAAATTTCTCGTTTATATCCATTCTATATCTTTGTAGAGATAGTATATGGGTATTATAAATATCTTCATAAAATGATAGGTAAGCCTGATAAATAAAAAGGTCTTTTTGATTACGCCCACGTTCAAAAGATAAAATTGGATTGTAAGTGAAATTGAGGATGCAATTCAGATGCCATACATCTGCACCGAATTCAATCATTTGATTTAAAAAGCTTTGAAGAGACAAAGTATATTCTAAGACTACAAGGTCAACATCGCCGTACCCTGATATTATTGAATTATCATTTCCTCTATATTGTTTTACACACTTAAATGTTATTTTGTCTTTGTAATCATCATTATTATATGCAGGAAATTTTGCCCTTTTAAATGTTTTTACCAATCCATCTTTAAAATAATATTTCAGATCATCAGCTAATTACCGAAAATAATAATGGAATTTCTCAGATGCATCCTTTAGCAAATAAATGAATCCTCTCTCTTTATCAAATCGACCATCATTACTTGCAAAAGGTTGGTAAGTAAAAAACAGCGCAACCAATGATGAGCGTTTAAAGTCAATTAAATTTGTCGGAATTCCATGATGCTGCGAAAGCCTGAAGTCAAAGGGCGCTTCTTTTTAATCGCTCGAAGCGCCCTTTGACGTTTGTAATTTTAAATCGGTATGTCTTGCGGTTTTAATCTAAACACCTTTCCTAGTAATTGCAGACCTGTCAAATTTGGGTATACTTACTTTTCTAGAATCAAACCCCTCCTTCAAATGAGCAATATAGTTCTTACCGTCCTTAACTATTTCATCAAAGTGCCAAAACCACTTATCGCCTATTGTGCTGTAGTATGTTTCAAGGAATCCCAGGTCAGATAATCTTTCATCATCAGGCCTGTCAGTTAATTGCAACCTAACACCATGCGCTAATTTCACAGCACCTTTAGGAACAACAAAGTCCTCTTCGGCAAGATAGGCCTTGCCGAAGTAGTTAATCCACACCAGGTTATACAAGCCAGTATAAATATTTCCTGCATATACTCTATATCCATCATTTTGAATCTGAATATTAAAAGGTGTTTTGCTTTTTTCTGAGATATAACCATGCTCAGCCCCTGACCACTTAAATAGCTCATCAGCTAAGCTGATTAGCTTAGAGATTTCATAGCTCTTTTTGATATTTAACCAAAGACTGACCATATTAACACTAAGCGGGAAGGGGCCTAAGTTTTTACCCCATGAAACCATGCCTGTAAACTTAGTTTCTTTAGCACCCTTAAAAATAATGCCACATGACATTATGCCCTTAGGGCTTGTACGCCCTCTCCACAACCTCTCAAACTCTTCTTCGCTATACATACTCTTAACAGGCTCATATTCACTTATTTTTTCTATATCAAAGTCATATGAATATAGTATCTCAAGCAGTCTTCTGCCACTATGCTCTCCGCTCAAGTCTTTAAGCGTACTAAAGCAGGAATACTAAATATAGAGGTATAGCAACACAAAGAATAAGATAGAATAAGAATTTTGTAATATACCTTTCTAGTATACTTTCGTCCCTAACTATAACAACTTTACCAAAATATTCTTCAGAAAATATTATCGCTATCTCATCACCGACTTCAGCAGGAGGGGAGGTCACAAAGCTCCCCATAGCTCGAATTTCATAGCGTTTTTCTGCATAGTAAAACTCTACAATCGGAGCATAGTGTGGAAGCATCATCGAAATTCTAGTAGAATACTTTCTCTTGCAGCTAATTAGACGTCCAAAACCTGCAACTCCAATTCTTTTGATTTTATTATACACAGTCCAACTGTAAGCTGTATATATAGCGGCAATGATAAAGGCTGGTAGTAATAGTATACCCATGACTACGATATCGGCCGATCTAGAACCCATGTCGTTCTCCCCTTAATATTTAATTTCTTAATTGAACCTAATGCTAGGTTTATCCTATTCGCTGCGTCCCCTTCGTAGACTTGCTAAAAGTGCGTGATTCGCTCTATTAGCATCGTTAACAGTCCAATTGGATACCCCTCTGCCTTCTTGTACTCGTAAAACATTTGAGCGAGTAGATTCAGGCATTCTGTATATACTCAATTCACTTAAAAATTGAGATCCATTGAAGTTATTGCGCATTACACCATATCGCGAACAGTTCAAGAAAAAGAACTCAGGATTATTTAAAATAATACGATCTAATTCTGCTACTTGGTCCATTAAACTCTGTAAACAAGAAAAACTATTATTTATTCCATGTACCTCCATTAAGCCTAAAATAGTATTGCTATAATTCATCCGTCCAGATGAACCGGCAGCACTCCAAAGCATAGAAAGAATTGCTCCGCCTTTAGAAGGCATTACTGTATCTCCCCCATATGCAAGCATAGACGCAGCAACGTCTGAACCAAGTAATGCAAGAAGTGATGAATCCCAAGTAAACGCAGCCCCTGAATTTGCCCACCAAACTGCCTCACCCACTATTGTACCTCTATTAGGCGGTTGTGGCATCATACTATTTAAAGTGCCGCCGGCAGGTAGTAATGATGTAGCTGTAGCCCAAAACATATCGCTATTGTTAAAAGCTTCTATGCGATATGTTCCACCAGCATCTCTAATTACAAAAAACAGTCCACTAGGGTCAACGAACATAACTGGATTATTACCGCAATACACAAACAAGTTACTAGACTGAATAATAGCGGCTGTATTAGATTGCATATTGTGAATCGTCCAGTGTGGATCTTCGCTTATGAACCTCCCAATAGCCGGATTGTAGAACCTCGCCCTTAGGTAAATAAACCCTGTCTCCCAGTCATAGTACTCGCCTGCAAACCTAAACGGATTAGTATTAACGTCACCCTCATTCAGCTGATTACCAAATGCATCATATCTATAAGTATGTATCACAACTCCATCGCCGTCAACCCTCTGCACAACATCCCCACGGACATTAAACAGATAGAAGCCATGATGGTTGCTGTGTATCAGATGCCCTAGTCCTCTAGCAAACCTATTAATAACAGCACCGCTTGGATTTAGCTCAAGAACTATACTGCCTCTATCCCACAAATGCGTAGTTGTAAATCCATTCACCGTCTTAGTATGTCTTAGTCCATCCGCCCTGTACGTATACACAGCAATCATACCATCCCGCTCAACGCCTACCAAATGGTTAAACGCATCATATGTAAGTGCCTTCGTATCACCGCTTGTATTTTGTGACAATTGGTTGCCGTTATTGTCATAAGTGAAGACAGTTATGGATGGATTGTTGCCGGTTCTATGCAAAAAACTAGAGTGCACATTATTTGTGCACCCTAACTTTACTAATAATTAAGTTAAATAAAACTACAACCTCGTACGAAAAAGACCATTTTATTAAATACGACTAATAGCAAGAATAAACATAGTAGCTATCATAAATATAGCAACACCTACAGTAAAATAACGTAGAGACCCTGTAACAAAGTCTAATATATGTTCGTCTCTACTTATAATTACTGTGCCAGGATATTCTTCAAAAAAAACTATTTCTACTTCATCACCAATTTTACCTGGCGGAATATCAAAACGACCTATTCCTTGTGCCTTATAACGCTTTTCTTCAAAGAAGAACTCTACAATTGGCTCATATTCTGCAAATATTGCTGAATATATGAAATTAAAGTGCTTCCGCTCGCAACTAATGATCCGCCCGAATCCGGCGACTCCTCTTTCTTTGATTTTTTTATAGACGTTCCGATTGTAAACCGCATGTAGGATGCTAATAATAATTAATGATGACCATAGAATGACTCCAATTACAAGAACATTCATTTTATTTATCCCCTTATTTTATTTATAATATAATTGTTTACAGCCTACGCATACTCTCTCTAAGTGCATCAAGTGCAGCATTTAAGGCAGCATCATTCCAGTCTCTCGGACTAATGCCTTCCCTCATTCTTAAAATATGCGAACGCGAGGCAGTATTCCTATACACACTTAAATCTGATAGAAACTGAGATCCATTAAAGTTGTTGAGCATAACACCATAACGTGAACAATATAAGAAAAAATATTCTGGATTGTTCAAAATAATACTATCTAATGCTGCTACCTGATTCATTAAACTCTGTAAGCTAGAAAAGCTATTATTAATTCCGTGCATCTCCATTAATCCTAAAATAGTGTTACTATAATTCAATCGACTACTTGAACCTGCCGCACTCCAAAGCATAGCAAAAATTGTTCCACCCTTAGAAGGCATTACTCGGTCACCTAAATATGCAAGCCCATATGCTGTAAAATCTGACCCGAGTGAGGCAAGAATAGACGAATCCCAAGTAAACATGGCTCCTGTATTAGCCCACCAAAGTGCTTCACCTACTATCGTACCTCTGTTAGGTGCTTGTGGCATCATACTATTTAAAGTACCACCTGCAGGTAGTAATGATGTAGCTGTAGCCCAGAACATATCGCTATTGTTAAAAGCTTCTATGCGAAAACTACCATCGGCATCTCGAATAACAAAGAATAGCCCGCTTGGGTCAACAAACATAATAGGGTTATTACCACAGTACACGTAAAGATTTCCGGATTGTATCATAGCAGCTACACTGGATTGCATATTATGAATCCCCCAATAGGGATCCTCGCTGATAAATCTGCCGAGAGCGGGATTATAAAACCTCGCCCTTAGGTAAATAAACCCTGTTTCCCAGTCATAATACTCGCCTGCAAACCTAAATGGGTTAGTATTAACGTCATCCCCATTCAGCTGATTACCGAACGCATCATAC
>Ga0131853_10018958_pt1 | contig 12519 bp, 10 predicted proteins | sample TergutLab28metaG_FD_92764 | JGI IMG/M metagenome (GOLD analysis project Ga0131853, IMG submission 92764) | Labiotermes labralis P1 segment gut microbial communities from Petit-Saut dam, French Guiana - Lab288 P1 (version 2) (version 2) | ecosystem: Host-associated > Arthropoda: Insects >...
AGAGAGGTAATACTGGGGACAGAGAGAGGTAATACTGGGGACAGAGAGAGGTAATACTGGGGACAGAGAGAGGTAATACTGGGGACAGAGAGAGGTAATACTGGGGACAGAGAGAGGTAATACAGAGAGAGAGAGGTAATCGACTGGCAGGCAAACAAATCTCGCCAAAATTTATTGGAATCATTCACGAAATTTCGGAACAGTGAAAATTAAAAGAGAAATATCGATTATATAGATGCACAAATCTATGGAAGTTTTCTTTAATTTATTCATATCACGCAAACCTCTCAGTGACTCCGCTTGCAGAGTTTCTAGTTGTTGCGTTCCTTACCGATTGATGCATTGCACACGATATGACGACGAACAGAGATTTACACAGTTCGAGGGTTTGTAATAAAGTTCTTGTAAATGGATTTCCTTAATTCGAAATGCCTGACTCAACCTACACAATATATCCGACCGAGAAGCAAAACGGTAATTTCATTTTGCACCTTACCTCGGTTCATGTGCGCTTCTTCCAATATCTGGAAGAAAATGTCAGATTTGTATTTTGTTGATGCGGTTTGTACAGTATTTGAGTTAAGAACATGGATCAGGGGTAAGTGACAGGTAATTGTAAAATGTTTATAACTATTTATTTAGAATTAGTATTATTCTTTTTTCTCAATACTGGAAATAATCAACAACTCCCGTTACGAAAACAAAAGGACGCAGTAAATAATTCAAACAAGCTTCTAGAAAGTTATCGTTTGGAACAAATTTTTTGTGAATGGCTGTTAAGTTTTAAATTTTGCATAAAAAACGAAATTGTTCTTGTGTGCTCTATTGTACTGTCCAGGAGAGCAGAATGTGCACAGCTGTTGCGAAATGGAGAGTGAAACAGTGGTTGGTGTTACATGTGGAGGATTGTTAGTTACCTCAATAGCTGGTACCTTGAAAGAGATGTTCTTCTCTTTCAGGAGATATGTTAAATGAAATGGTCATAATATTACAGGTCAAAAATTTCCAGGGGGGAGTAAATTTATAGCTCTACTCTTTCTTTAAACTCGGCCCTAGGTGGGGTTGTGTGGTCAACGACTTCCGTTTTACCTCCGAGAAGATAGAGTACCCATTGTACAGGAAGTTGGGTGCACCTGAAAGCCGTTTAGGATGGGTGGGAATAATTCGATTATCAGGCATTCCAAACGGTACTGAGTCTTTATACCGACTGAGGTTTTCCGTCTCTCCTTCAGTTCATAGGATTATCAATTTTTGTTTGTGATTGCTTTCAAAAGAAATTGGAAATTCCAAGGAAAAATAAAATATATAATATAAACTATATATATTTTAGCTGATGAGAACTTACAGGCATCTTTAAATTCATGGTTAACTTAAGTGATATGCGTTCATTTTTCTAATTGCCAAATACACGCGTTTAATATAGAAACGTCTGTACTTTTATGGATTTATTAACGTAGCAACGAAAAACTAATTCAGAAGTTAATAATTTCTAATTACAAATATTTGTCGAAATTTCCATTTTGATGTTAATTACCTAAGATTGTTTAGGATACATTCGGTTTACCTGCATTGTGGGTCAAATACAATATAGTAAATTTACCTTTAAGAGTCTCGCTACTCGTTGCAAGCTATATAAAAAATTCATATTTATACTTCATTTCATTAGTTCATTTCAAATTTTAATTTTGTACAAACTTTGTACAAATGTTGTAAAAACGGCGATTCACAAATCCATGAAAGAATTTAAAAATTCCCAAAAAATAAACTACTTAACGGAAAGTGAATTTCTTAGCCGATGGAGAGGGAAACTCTCTGAGTTTCTTACATATATCACAGATGCTCAATGTGTCAGCATATCACGGTCGATCAGAGCCACAACAGCGGTGTTGTGGTTGCGAAAATCTGGTGATTAGCGGGGAGTGGGGGCACAAAGACAATGTCCTTCACAAACTCCCAGAAGAAAAATTAGCACGGGGTTAATTCCGAGGACCGGGGTGGCCACCGCATTAACGCGTCATCTTCTTTCCCTGTGCGTCCTATCTACCTTTGTGACAAGTTTCGATTGAAATACCCTCGCACGTCTTTGTAGTGAGTCGGAGAGCCGTCTTGTTGAAAGATGTAATTATTACTGTCTTCATTCAACTTGGCATCAGCCAGTTTTCTAACATGTTTCACGGACTTATGAATAAAACTTTATAATAAAGAGTGAGAAAGCGTAAACAGGGTTGAAAGAATGTAAATTGCAGAAGAATACCACCAGAGGATTTTGAATGATTGTTGGGAAAACAAATATATATATATATATATATATTTGTGTGTGTTTTTGTATGTATGTATGTACGTATGTAAAATCACATCATAGATATGTAAAACGTTATGAAAGTCACCGTGTACTAAGCGCTAACTTGTGTTTGACACTGTACCAGAGAAAGATATGTGAAGGTCGGGAAGCAGAATCTCTTCCCTAAAATAAATATCAATTACACAGCAAAATGGTGCAGATTGTTGTATTGTATTTTAAGGAAAGAAAGCAAATTCGACAGTGATTTTCGACTATCAGATATTGTATGTATATTATTTCCCCTCAAGTGGTTTGACCAAAATAGATCTTCAGTTCCAAAGATCTAACGATACTGTATCGCACGGCGGATTGCGTGGAAAAATTTAAAAGGAATGGCAATAATTATGAAAATGATTCTTCTCTGCATTCCCCAATGCATATTTGTGTTGCTTCTCACACATGTTTATATATGTATATGTATAAATCTATATATATATATATATATGTATGTATTAACAATATTGACACAAAACACACTGTGACCAGTCCCCATAACTCCGCGCTGATGAACAGGTCCCTGCATGCTACATAGATCATAGCCGCAAATCATTTCACGTCCTGCAAATACAATAAATGCTGTCGGATATCCTTCTGATTTCACATCCAAATTCACAATTCTGATTCCTACTGACTGTTTCGCAAAACGCAAAAACTGTGTATGAGTGGATGTGAGGTGTGAGGTCTGTAATATTCCATTGCCATTGTTTGGATTTTTAAGAAATATCATTTTCCATTACCCCAGTCTATTTTACCGACAGAGCGAAATGAACACTCTGATACCGTTTAAATACTCTCAGACACTGGATGGTGATTTCAGTTGTCACACTACTTGTGGTAGTTACGTTTAGCGGGACCGCTTGACGTCCTGCAGCTTACAGTGTCCGTCTCCAAACCAACAGCTCTGGACATTTCCATACAGATGTTAAGTAGCCTTATGACTGTGTCGTCGCGGTTTTGTCTGATGAAGTCAGGCGTCTCGCAATTTTGTTTTTGCTCTCCTATTTTGTGTTCAATTGTAAAATCGACTCATTCATTCCCTTTTGTCAACTGATATGCACTTTTACATGAAATGTGCCGCCCTACGGTGTGGAATTTTGTAGTAGATTGAGGTTAGGTATTTGAATTATTTTTCGTTTATTCCTATTCCAAATACCAAAAATTCCCCCACCAAAATACCCCGAAACGGATTCAAGAAAAATAATGTGCAGTTGTGTTGTCAGGGAAACGAAGTCAAGTATTCAAGTAAAGGAATATCGAAATGCGCATATTGTCCGTACCTTGACAGTACAGTAAAGTCAAAAACGCATTTATTACCTAAGCCTGAACCAGTAGGAAAAATTCGATTTTAGGTTGTTCTCACTTGACGTAGGCAGCACACATACTGCTGCAGATAAAGATATGGTAATGTACTGCTGGCAGGGAAAGAGGGACGTTAATTACTACTTTTGGGTTTCTCTCCCACATAAGCGGCAATTATTGACTGTAATGTTGGGTCTTACGTTTTTGTAACTAAATTTTACTTGACTTACGTCACATTTTGTATTTATCGACCCTACCCCTCCTGGACTGGGAATGTCTCAATTCACTTCCCACGTCACAAAATTACATTTCTAAATGTGCAGCAGCACGTGTACCTGTGCTTTCAGTTACTCATTCTTTTCTTCTTTTAATTCGTAACTTAATTTAAATTCTTCGGTTTTAAATTCATTTGACATGAAACAACTGTTCCTTTTACAATATTTCAACACGTGTCAGCAGTTCTACACGTGTCTGTTGATACTATCAGAGCTGCAGTCACAGTTCGTCTGTGTCAAACTACTCTTTCTTGCTTCGTGTGTCAGGAAGAAACGGACAGTAATCAGTCCATATGGAAGGGACAATTGTGTCTACACTGTAAATATATGTAGCTACCGTTGATGAGTAAGATCAGTTGGCAGCACTGCGACCACACTAAGCAACTGATATTGCAGGCGTCAGACATCTGCAGATTGCGACAGGTAATGAGGGATATATGAGGGGCTGCTTTGGTGAAAGTGGCATTTGATTTGAAGGATTTTCTTTTTGACGTTCGAACAGAATTTCACACATCACACTAAAAAATAAAGTTGAAAAAAAATTTTAATTCACCTGCGTGCCATTTAATTCCTCAGTTCCAAGATACACTCGTATTTCTTCATACACACATAACGTTAACACACTCACACAGGATATATGAGAAAATAATCAGTGTGACGTTTATTTAAATAATGTTATTTTTTTATTCTACTGACTGCAGAAATTGCATATTGCTCGATTTAAATAATGAATATTCCGAGGAAATAAACAATTATTATTTAAAACTCCAACAAATCGCATATAACATATTTTTAATTTTAGATTTTTCACAGATTCAAGTCACAAGACATTTTACTTTGAATGAAAGTATGCCTGAATATACACAGTATTACCGAAATTATGGTATGTGTTAACGGAACTAACACAATTTGTGTGTTTGTTTTTTTTCACGGACGCACTTATATCGATTTTTAATAATTTTGACGGGAACCGTGTGCATTCTATAAATAGAAATGTTCAGTGTTCTTGGGTATCATTTAGAATAATTTCAAACAAATATTATAAAAAATGTTAACAAATATCTTCTTCCAAATTACATCATTTTCCTTGTTGTAGGCGTTTGATTGCGAAAGGTTCTGACTCACATCCAGGTTATAAAACTATTGACTTTAATGATTAATTGCAATTAACAATCGGCAGTAATCCATCTCGAATGTTAAAAAAGTTTATAATTTTAACAGCAAAATATGTGACTTATTGGCGGGTTTGATGTATCGGGTGAGGACCGCTGTGTTCTCCGTGATGTGTGCATTTTTTCCTAGAAATAAAGTGTACAATTTCAGCCTGAAGCAAAAGTTGTGTGCACTCCATTTCGTGTGACGTAGCGTAAGGCAAACTGACGAAGCATTAATGAATAATACCTGAAATAAGTAGGCAACCGTGAACTGGGGTAATAAATTTCGAGTTTTTTGTAAAATATTGTATCTGTAGGAAAAGGGAAGAACGAAAAATTATTATGTTGTTTGGTGGTATTTTGAAGGGTGCTCGGAACGATATATGACCCCGTCCTGAGCCAGATTAATCCAGTCCACTATCGAAAATCTTATATTTTCAAATGCGCTTCATATAATTCACCAATTTAAAACTAGATCTTAAAATTGGTTGTCATTCCTTCAACTTCCGCAACCAAATTCTCCATTGTCTCACTTCTCCGTCACACATGCTACATGCACGAAACTCTTCAGCCCCGTTCATTTGGTAGGTTCTACATACGTCACAGTTATGCTGTTTATTTTAAAAGCAATAGCCTTGAATGAAGTTTACGCTAAACATGGACCACATTTTGTGAGGTTTTGTGACGCATTGTGACGTGCTGCACTAAAGATGAAGTGATTTTGCAGTGCGTCAATTTGTATAGGTACAATTGTATAGTAGAATAGTATTCTAGATATTGCATGTCTTTTGAAAGTTTTAGTGGGACGCTGTATCAATTATTGTTGTTAGGTACTGCCAGATAACACAATGGTATTAAAATAAATGTTGGATTTGGAGGGACTGTGAGATAAGAACATTTTAGGCACTTGGTGCGTAATGTCAGAAGAGTGACTTGAATGGATGGAGGGGTTGGCGGTTCGAATACAAGCAGTGAAAACAAATTACTCCTTCCAAAATTGACGCAGTCGTGTACGGGAGCTCAAAAATCATTACAGTCAATTCTTACCTGCTGTAATATGGCCGCAGCGTGAAGCAGACCGCTCTATTTCACACACTGGCTAGTAAAATATTCATTGAACTGTGACACTTCTACACTTCTTGTCTTCACAGGTGTTCAGTAAAACAACTGCATTCATATTTCTCCACTTATTCAAAGCCACATTTTGAACACAAAAGTACCGAAGGTCGGATCTGACACAAACGTTGCTGCCGTTGAAAGACTGGCTGCTGCAGTAGCTGCAATGCAGGCACAGTCTGAGTGTCTGCAGTGTCAAGGACATCAGGATAGAGAGATTTTTGTGTAGGTTGTTGTTTATCAGATTTGAAAGTGAGATACAAAGTGATGAGTTGCTGGTAGATGGGACGGAAACAGATGTGACAAATAAGGCTGGGATAGCGCCGTTTAATGAGCAGCAACATTTACACTATGCAGTGCTTCTTAATTTATTGAGTACAGTGTGCGCTAGAATTCATACATTTTGTGTGAATTTTATATCTGACAGTTACAGAGCAATTCAAACAGAGTGTTTATACCAATCCACAAACCAAGATATTACCCTGCTCAAATCAAGCACAGTGCTCAGTCAGTGTCACACTTGCTTCTGACACTTGAAGACAGCTGAAATTATTTATTGTCGAGTTGTGTTCAGCAGCTCACGGCTGAATGCTGACCGCTGCTCTGCTGTGATGCTGAAGTGTATCATGAACGCCACTGTGCATTTATTTGTGCGGGTTTAGACAGAAGTGTTTCGACAGACATAAATGGGAAACACTTAGGTAATTACGAAAGAAAAGGATTATTAAAAAACTACTGGAAGCGGTACAGGCAATCCAGGCTATAGAAGAAATGAAGGCACTACAGGATATTCAGAAACCACACCGCCCAGTAGTTATCCTGAAACAACATTTTTGTTTACGATATCGCTTACAATATATAGGATTTCCTTCATAAATTCTTGGAAGGGAACATCTGCTTGTGGTTCAGGTTCACTCATTCCCACATCTGGAAGAAAGTGTCAATTATTGATTTTGTTCCATTCATTCCGTACAATATTAATTTTTTCAGGTAATATCAGGATATAAATGACTAGGAATTGTGTTAGGATTTTTATAAAAAAAATTAGAATTTGAACATAAGTCTCTAGTCTCTATAGTTGGACCACACAACGCGTCAGCTTAGTTAGAAGAAAAGATCCTGAAGTTTCTCACACAAATTGGAAGGATATAGGCCTTTTGTAACAATTTTGTTGTGGATTAAATTTGAGGGTTACATTTGGCTTAAATAAGGAGATTAATTTTTGTTCTCTACTCGTTCTCTACAGGAGAGCAATATGTGTACAGCTGTTATGAACTGGAGATTGAAACACTAGTTGGTGCTACATGTGGAGAATTTTTAGCTCTCTGAATAGCTGGTACCGCGAAATGATATTTTCTCTCTTTCAGTAGATAAGATAATGTTAACGGAAATCATATAAGAGGCAACGAAATTTCAGAGGGTTAGTAGAAGTGTGGATTCACCCCCGAGGAAGAACAATAACCTTTGTACAGCATTATGTTTGGACCTAAGTGACGGTCTGCCCGGGTGCAGAAAAAATTTCCCCCAAGTCGATTCGATCACTGGCCTTCCAGGCTGTAGCGAGACGTTATACCGACTGAGTTATCCAGGCTCCATTTAATTTGATGCATTTGTCCATTTTTTGTTTGTGATTCTTTCAAAACAATTAGAAAATCTAAGGAACAGGAAAATAAACATTTTTTATGATTTACATAATTTTGTGCAAAATTATCACACCGGTAAATAAGCGCTGCCGTTTGTTATTCGCCACATCACTCAAATATCAACAGCTGTTTTTTTCAGCTGCTGGGTTTAAATAAATGCGTTAGGAGGTTTTAGTTTAATTTCTATCCACTCGCACAGATGAAACGTATTTTGTCAATATCGGATACGTGAATATAACAGTGCTGAAGGCAAAATATCCATGTGCCTGCAGCTGTCGGTCTTACAAAGTACCGAACAACATGGAGTGCAGTAAAGGGTGAGGAACAGCACTGCATTGTGCTGTGACGGAAAGACAGAACACTTGTTACAGTTATATCGGACAGTTTGTCTAAACAGAAAATTAAAACTTATTGCAAAGAGTAACACTGAAGTGATGTGTAAACTGCTTAGGGTCAGACAGATTCGGAATGATTACGCCGAAATTTTTCTTTTTAATAATATTGTCTAGACACATGAATTTAAAACCGAACCGCGAAAGAACTTCGTCTACGAACAGCGAACATTAACTCGCCTAACTTTATGACAGCAGCAGCAAATTGCTCAAACAAATGATCTCTTTTCTTTAACCCTGTGCTAAGGAAAGCCTTCCTCACTGTGTGCCCGCTAAACCTGTGTATGATGCAGCATACTTACCGACCAGGAACATCAGTGCTAATGTGGCGACAAGTAGGAGGATCTGGATGGTCTTCATCTTGTGGCTAGCAGTTGGCTGTGACCTGTACCTAGCTGGTTCAAAGCTACATTTATATAGCACTTGGCTGAAGGCTGTGGGCCGAAACTGCGTGCTTCCCCTTCACAGTGCCAACTGTCCTATGTGGGCATAATTTCCGATAAGGACTTATGGATATTTTTGAATTCATGGCCACTTTAACTGATATGCCGTCATGTTTTTTTTAATTTACCTTCACATGACTATTATACAAAATTCTGAACATTTATGGATCTTTAAAGTAGCTTCGAAAATCTAATTCAAATGTTAAAAATTCTACTTGGAAATGTTTTCGAACTTTCGGTTTTGGTTTCAATTACTGAAGATTGTTAAAGATACATTAGGTTTTGCTGCTAATTGGTTTAAATTCAAGAAACAAAATCCTTAAGAGCTCTGCTATTCATTGCAAGATGTATGAAACCCCATACACTTTACAACACACCATTACTTCACCACAAATTTAATTATGTACAATTTAACATAACAATAAATATACTATGTAGCAGACTGTACATTCAGTACAGCATGACCCGTCATTTTCAGGTTGGCATTCAGTCAAAGATTACTTTTAGACCACATTAGGTTTGCCTGCATTGTGGGTCAAATAAAAGAGAGCAAATTTTTCCATAACAGTCCGGTTATTCATTGCAAGCTGTATAAAAATTTCATACCATTTATTCATTCCATTAATTTTAATGTTGTACAAACGAACAGTACAGGATTATTCTTAATTCCATGAAACAATTTGAAAATTTGCAACAAACAATCTACAACGCATCATGGTAAATCTTACGCCGATAAAAAAATAAATTCTCCAAATTTTAACATACGTCACAGGTGCTCAATGTGTCCACCATTGGTAATCCGGCAGTTAATATGATCTAGCCCATCTCGTTCCACACGCGTGTCAGCATATCACGTTCGACCAGAGCCAAAGCAGCGGTGATAAGTTTGCGAAAATCAGGAATTTGGCGTCGATTGCGGGCACGAAGAGAGTGTCCGTCAGAAACAACCAGAAGAAAAAGTCGAAAGGGGTTAAATCCGGGGACTGGGGAGACCAATGCATTAATACTTGATCTTTTTCCCTGTACGTCCTATCCACTTTTGTGGCAAGTTTCGATTGAGATACCCCCGCACGTCTTTGTAGTGAGCGGGCGAACCGTCTTGTTGAAGGATATAATCTTTACTCAATTCATTCAACTGTGGCATCAGCCAGTTTCTTAAAATATTTAGCGGACTTATGGATAAACCTTTAAAATAAAGAGACAGAGAGTTATAGTGTGTAAAATGGAATTTTATGTTGTAAATTGCAGATTATTTTCACCAAAGATTTTTGAAAATGTGTAGTAACAACAAATATATATATATATGCAGTGCCTTTTAGAGAACACACTAGTATATTCTATTCCGTATCATTATATATATTTTATGTATGTCGGTTGCATTTCAAGGACGGCTGGGTTCATCTCCCAGTTGAACAAACAGGAAGGCCAGATCACTTATCATTCACATAGCAACAGTAAACTGTTGAAAGTGCAGAAGGCTGTTGCTAGGTGAATGCAGGAAATGCTGACTTTGGCTTAGAAGCATTGTTTGGTTTTGTAAAGCGACGAGAGAGAGTCTGTGTTGAAACTTCGGTAACGACAGACAAATGGGGAAGCGGAAAAGGAACAAAATTTATAAGATGTGGGCTTTGTTGCTAATTATTGTGTCAGGTAAGCGTGGTTAAGTTATTCTGTACCAAATTGAAGTGTAGAAATAATTCGGATTATATTTGGTTTTATTTGAGGTGATCAGATTTTCTTTATGGATATTCATTTATAGGAAATTTTAATCTTTGTTTTGTAGAAGCACCCTATGTTGTGCCTTAGATTTTGATTCTGTTATTTTGCTTTTTTAGTGTTATATGTTTATGTAATATGTAGTAGTGTTTTAGAATACACTGTTTAGTGAAATACGTCATAGTAATGTCCAACGCGGTGGCGACGAATACCCTTCCCAGGTAATGGTGTCGGTGGTTAGAACAACCGCCACACACCATTATATATATACTTATATATATATAAACATATATATATTTGTGTGTGTGTGTGTGTATGTGTTAATGTATGTATGTATGTATTTACGTGTGTCATATCACAACTTACTCACGTAAAATGTCATAACAATCGCCTTGGTCTAAGCGCTAACTTCTGTTTGACACGTTACCAGAGAAAGTCATGAGAAGGTCGGGAAGCTGAATCCCTTCCCGAAAATAAATACCAATTACACATTAGAATACTGAAGTTTGATATTGTGTATTTTAAGGAAAGAAGCAAATTCCTCAGCGATTTTCGACAATCAGATACTGCACATAATATTTCACCTCCAAGTGGTCTGAAGAAAATTTCACTTCAGTTCCAAAGTACTAACAGTACTGTATCGCACGGCGGATTGCGTAGTAGAATTAAAAAAGAATCGCAATATTTATTAAACTAATTCTTCCCTGCAATATCCCAATATTTATTTGTTTTGCTCTTCATATATGTGTTATATATAAATAAATAAATAAATATACATATATATATTTATAATAGCAATATGTACACAAAACACTCTGTGACAACTCCATCTTAACTCCGCGCTGATGAACAGATCCTTTTATGCTACTTAGACCAGCACCGAAAATTATTTTCACTCTATTTTTCACAAATCGCAAAAATTGTGTTTGTGTGGTTGTGAGGTGTGAGGTCTGTACTGGCCCATCACCAGGGTTTTTTTCTTTTTTAAGAAATATCATTTTCCATTACAGTAATCTACTTTACCGACAGAGTAAAATGAACTCTCTGCTCGATGGTGATTTCTGTTGTCACACCAGCTGTGGCAATTTAGTATAGCGGGTCCGTTTGACATCCTGCATCTTACATTTTCCACTTTCCAAATCAAGAGCTCTGAAAATTTCCGTAGAGATGTGAAGCAATAATATGACCTTGTCATCGCGGTTTGTTCTGAGGATTTCAGGCTTCTCTCAATCTTGTGTTTGCCGTTGTATTTGTGTGTTCAAATGTAAAAGGGTTCATTCTTTCACTTTTGTCAACTCATATTCTCTTCTAAAAGAAATGAGCCGCCATGCAGTGTGGATCTGGTTAGCTGTTTGAGGTTAGGAATTTGAATTATTTTCCTTGTATTCCTATTTAAATATACAAAAGACCCCACACATCCCAACCCCATAACAAATTTAAAGAAAGTAATGTAGAGTTGTGTTGTGGGGGAAAAGACGAAATGTACAGAAGTACAGAAATATTGATATTAGCATTTTGGTCATATGCTGACAGTACATTGAAGTCAAAGAAGAATTTATAACGTAAAGCTAAAACATGTATAAATGATTCGCTTGTACGTTGGTCTGACTTGAAGTAGACAGCACACGTACTGCTGTAGTTAAAGATATGGTAATGTACTGCTGGCAGGGAAAGAGGGTCCTTAATTACTGCTTTTGCGTTTCTCTACCATATATGTGGGAATTAATGGCTGTAATGTTGGTTCTTATCCTGCCTGTTGGTGATTGGTTGGTTTTGGGATGGGGAGGATATGAAGGAATGAAAACCGCTTGAAAGATCTGTTCTTAAATGGAAGGTAATATGAAGCGCATTTTAGAGAAATAATATTTGAGGTAGTTGACTGTATTAATCTGGCTAAGGACAGGGACATATATCGTTCTGAACTGCCTCCAAATTACCACCGAACACCATTACATATTTTTCTCGTTCTTCTCTGTCCCTTCAGGTACATTATGATACAAAAATCTCGAAATTTGTAACCCCAGTTCACTGTAGCCTACTTCCTTCAAGTATTATTCATTAATGCTTCATTAAGTTGCCTTATGTTACGTCACACCAAATTGAGTGCGCTCAACTTTTTCTTAAGGCTGAATTGAAATAA
>Ga0131853_10018959_pt1 | contig 12519 bp, 7 predicted proteins | sample TergutLab28metaG_FD_92764 | JGI IMG/M metagenome (GOLD analysis project Ga0131853, IMG submission 92764) | Labiotermes labralis P1 segment gut microbial communities from Petit-Saut dam, French Guiana - Lab288 P1 (version 2) (version 2) | ecosystem: Host-associated > Arthropoda: Insects >...
ATCACACACAACGACGCATCACAATCGGTAGGACTCCTCTGGACGAGTGATCAGTTCGTCGCAGAGACCTCTACCTGACAACACACAACACTCACAACAGACCAAACATCCATGCCCCCGGTGTGATTCGAACCCACAATCTCAGCAGGCGAGCGGTCGTAGACCTACGCCTTAGACCGCGTGGCCACTGGGACCGGCAGGAAACAGAATGCATCATTTGTGGAGAATCATTTGATAAGGAATGGATCCAGGGCAATACATGTAAAGATTAGGCTCATGAGGCATAACTGTGATGTTTGTGTTGTCAAAAAACGATTTGGTCATTAAATAATACGACGGCCGGAGCTACCCGCCGTTTTTTTAAAGAGGCTGAAATTAACACTAAGTTTGAAGTAGTTTTTTGTTTAAGTTTTTTTGTTTTATTGTCTGTTTGTACTCAATTACAGAAATATAAGTCTTGCTGATTATTTAAGTGTAGTTTTTTTATGTTCATATTAATAACTACAGTCAAACTGTCAAACAAAAAAAATGGCCGGGGCTACCTCCCCTAACTTGGTTGGCCGTGCCGACCCGAACCAAGCAGTGACCTCAGGTATATCCGATCCACACAGTACAAGACGGAGTTTTCCGAGAGATTCCCGTCCTATGCAAGCGCCAACATATGTACCTGAAACGGACCATTTTATTGCAAACTGAAGTAGGCCACAACAATTCGACACACTCTTTCATATGGAATGAACCCCAGTTCCATTCAATGTACAAATATTATACTGTGAATTTTATCTTTGAAAATAAGCGTACAAATTTTTGATAAGACAGTTATCACGGTAAATGAAAGCTAAAGAACGAATGGTAATGAATGTGTCTTGCATTTTCTGGGAAAAAAAATGTATTTATATAGTTAGATACAGCACCTGTTTCACTGCAAAAATTACGTACAAGACTGTCGTCTTTTGGGTTTTTGACACCGTATAATGTTGGTCTGTTCCGAGATTTCGGACGAACGTACCTCCTCCATCGTCAGGGTGACCGAACACTGTTCAGGTACATTCATCTGAACCAAACTCGGTGTAAACACAGTGTAACAAGAAAGACAGTGTATATACAACACAACATTGTTGCGCGTTCGCGTAATACTTATACCTCCTCGACTATCCTAACAGCCTGATACCACTTCCTTCAAAGATGGGGATTTAATGTCGCCAGCAACAATAAAAGTACTTAGATCTCCATGTAAAGGACACGATATTTTGTCCGATTTTGACCAAATTTGGACTTTCTCACCAAATTTTAATGAAAGCCTCCAATATCAGATTCCATGGAAATCAGTCCAGTGGGAGATGAGCTAGTACATGTGGAGAAATATACGGACGGACAGACATGACGAAGCTAATAGGTGTTTTTCGCGACTATGCGAACGCGCCTAAACCCCCCCCCCCCAAAAAAAAAGACCACCATGTTCACAAAAACCGCCCTGAAAATCTGAAACAAAAAATTCAGAAATGTCTACACAGATTAAATCACGTGTTATATTACATCCAGGAATATCGACATCGTGTGAGCGAGCTCGTAATGACTCCTGCGGTTTGTATTTTCGACTACATCAACTCAAGCATGAAGTCTTCCCAGCGTCGCAGACCAACTGCACCACATATGGCGCTGTGCTACCGAACTGCGCACATCAGTTCTGGTCCACTGACGCTCATCACTTCTTCAGAACTAATATATGAAACACAACATACGACACAGGCACAGGCACATTATAAAGACTGAAAAGAGTACCGTACAGTACGAGAAGACCATCTTCAGTGTATGCCCGGTTCTTGATCGGCTACGTAAATATATCTTGCAGGATCGCAGACAAAAGGAGGTAGTTCAGTTGCTGCATGGGTCTATTTCTCACAGGAAGTGAGAGACTACTGAGACTAAACCCGGTAAACAGCTCAATTTTGGAATATGTGTCTGAATACTGAAGAGGAGACACACAATGCAGCTCTACAATAACTACAATTCAAGAATATACTAACAAATGCACTGTATTACAATATAAAGTTTTAAAACTAAAACACTAGGCCTCCGAGATGTTTCGACCTTTCCCTCTGGGTCATCCTCAGGGAGTGTACACCAATATTCGTATAAAACCTAGATATAAATAGATAAAATAGGTCAAAATTGCATTAAAATCGTTTGTTGTCTTGACGTTGGTACAGTAGTGTAATATTTCAAGTCTAAGCCTACAATCGGAACTTACATAAGCTGCTGCAGAGATTTGAAAGATTACAATACTGTACCAACATCAAGACAACAAACGATTTAATGTCATTTTGATTTATTTTATGTATTTATAACCTACATTTTATACGAATATTGGCGTACAGTCTCTGAGGATGACCAACAGGTAACGGTCGAAACATGTCGGAGGCCTAGTGTTTTAATTTTAAAAGCTTTATATTGTTATGAAGAGGATTTGATGGCATATTCTTCAATTTTAAAAATTAGTGCACGGATATGAATATAACAAAATCCAGCAACTCTACTTCCTGCGAGCAACAGTACAGATCAACCAGTTGAACCTAGTCCATGCAAACACGATGCGCAGGGGACAAATGCTAATGGTGACGTGTGCCTGGCTTGCCGGGTACTTCATCTTTCGGTTTGAACCCCTGATTCCACCGTGATGAAATAAGCAATATGTTCCGTTGAAAAATCGCCACACATTTACCAGTGTGAACCGTATCACGTCCCTGAAGACAATACAACTGCGAGAACCTAAAACCTCAAATCCTGTCTTGTTAGCTGAATTTCAGATAAATCGAAAACAGGTTTTTGTTACGGTATATTCGGCGCATTATGCCGCCCCTAGAACTACACAGCGGAAGATACGACAAAGTGAACTGTAAGTTTCCGAACAGCCATGTTCATGTTAAAACTATGATTAGGAGTTATAGACAAGGACACTGTAGTTTATAGGCTAATTGTAAAGTGGTTACAACGCTGGAGAGAGTGGTTGTATATTACTGAAAATATCCAACTGCGTACAGCACTCTGGTTAGGACATTTATAATCGGGTCAGGGAAAAGTGAATATGGATGTCGGGTGAAGCCAGTCGCCTGCTCCTCCAACCAATACGCACTGCAGACCCCCCTGCCTTCAATACCAATGACATCTCGAGAATGAAAGAGATAAAACCTGTACACGAAGAACAAGCAAGAATACAAATGAAATGTGGTGGGAGTGGAGGGAAAGAAGGAAGAATGGAAACTGCTGCTAGGGAAAATGGTAACGCCAAATATGTGTTCGTTCTTCTCTGATCCGATTTAGAAGAATAAGAACATTTCGAATCCAAGCAACATCTAGATTGTTTCATACTCAAGTGCTTAATTTTTCTTGTTATTTGATACCTAATGTCGCACTTTGAACAGCAAAGTCATAGCTACAGTTTGGAAGAACACTTAAAGGATTTGGAACGAATCTTCCGAACTCTGTTTTAAGTTCAGCCTATGTTTGCGCGGCAGGACTGCCATAAAGTACACAAACATCAATTACAAACACCAGTTTACCGACCAATATTCGAATCAAGTACAAATTAACCCAAAGGAACACAGTACCGCCATGGTACCCAGTATGGACCGCAGGTTAATGACATAAACTACACGCCTTAATTAGCACAAGAGTCACTACCTGGAATATTAAACGCACTGTATCTTACTCAGAACGGACCGTGAGAATTATTGTGCCGACACAAAAACAAACAGACCAGCGTGGATAAAGGACAGCAAGCCGTTTCGACTGAGAGCTAATCGGTATATGAAGTACTTGCTAAATGTATGCCAATACAGTACGTTCCGCAAACAAGAAACCTGCTTAAATGACTACAAAAACTACTCACTGCATTCTTTGAGGCAATATATATATGATCCATTTTCAGTAGAGGGTATGTTAAGTACAATGCTGCTCGCATAGCTCTACATGCAGGTCGCAGGTCAGAGATCCAAAACAGCAAACAGCTAACATATTTATTTACTTACGGGTTGTTTAACAACGTTTTCTAGGGTAATAATTAATCGTAAAGAAAACTAAACAAAACGTAATTGTAGGTACCATCGTGGTGTACAAACTTGGGCGTTCTGACGAAAATCATAAAAACTCACTAAGCAAAGCCCATTTGTCAGGACCTCGCGAAAACTAAGGTTACCAGCTCGAAAGCGAAGTTCGGTTGGTGATGAATCATCCAGTTGTTCAAGAAATTTCCAGTCTCTTATGAAACCAGAATATTCATTACCGTTGTCACAAAAGCCCTCCATTGGATCTATCGTCAGTCAGTTTGATCCAATTCTGAACTTCACGCCCTCTGTTCTTTTATGTGAAATCTATTTTGTCCTCTGCGCAATATGCTTCGACCGTCCAAGGCATTCCGTCATCTCGCTCGTACTTAGGCACGTCGCATATGCCGCCAATATTGCAAATTTTATAACCCAAATTGTAACTGATGAACGGTATAAATTATGCAGCCATAGCAACATAACAAGTAAACAAAATTCGCATTTGTTAAAACAGATTTCTGCAGCCGTATCAACCTATTCTTAATTTATTTACACAAAGATATTTTTGAAAGAACAGATTAAAGAAACAGCGCAGATATCAAACAGGAATTACGCCAAACATAAACTTAGCTACCTCGGAAATTCGTTTAATCCAAGAGGACAGTTATATTCGTTTTTATGCTTGGATGATTCTAGCATATTCCGGATCACAACCTTCAACGATCTAATTCAGTTCCAGGTAACAAGTCATTCATAGTGACTGATGCACAATATGGAGGGCCATATTATGTAGGCTATCCTTCTCCAAATGTTGAGCTAAGTGATGCATCAAATCAAAGATGATACGACAAGCTAGACCTGTAGAACTTACCTAATTTATTAGCAATTCATACGAAGGCTGAGTCGAATAAACTAAAGGTAGCATCATCTGCGAGACTAGATGCGAAAGGATAGATAACATCAAGGCAGGTAGACGTGAACTCCGTATTCCACGAAGGCGTATTTACACACTAGGACACAGCATCCAGCACCCATTTATTAGGAGGCTGGATGGTCTCCACCGCCAGCCCGTACTCTTTGGTAAAGGAACAACTTCTTACTCCTGCCGGGAATCGAAACACGATTCATCGGTCAGCTTCCTGCGTGATTAACTTAACAAACTACCTCCTTCGAGCACAGTCCTTCCAGAGAATCTAACAGGTCTTAGCCAGTCAAGAAATTCCCCGCATTTTATGGAACCTGAAGGTTCATTACCGCATTCACAATAGCCCGCCACCTGCCCTACCCTGAGCCAGATCAATCAAGCCCATAGCTCCCCGTCCCACTTCTTGAAGACCCATTTTAATATTATCATCCCATCCATGCCTATGTCTTCCAAGTGGTCTCTTTCCCTCGGGTCTGCCCAGCAAATTCTTGTATGCACCTTTACTGCCCCCAATACGTAACACAAGGCCGTCCGTCCGTCCGTCTCATTCTTCTTACTTGTCTCACCTGAATTATATATAGTGAGGAGCACAGGTCATTAAGCTCCTCACAATGTAGTCTTCACTCCCCATTTACCACGTCCCTCTTAGAGCCAAATGTGTTCCCCAGCACCCTATTCTCGAACACTCTCAGCTTATGTTCCTCCCTCAAAATGAGTGACTAAGTTCTACACGCATGGAAAACTACAGGCAAACGTATCGTTCTTTTTATCTTAGTCTTCCTGTGTGAGAACTCACAAAAATTCTGTGCCAAAAGGAATGACTTCTAAACCATTTTTTGTTACAAATGTACAAGCTTCACGAAATACTGGGAACAACCTAAAAGGAAAGGGTACTTTAAAATGTATTCGCGTAATTCCCACGCGTTCACAAAAGTGAAGGTATATTGTTTATATGGATTTATGATTTGCGCATCATATGTGCTCATAAGTTGTGATAAAGAACACCAGGATTAATATAAATGCAAATAATCTCCATGAAAACATACACGACAAAAACATCATGCAAGTAGGATACCGGCAGACTAGATTGAAGTGATTCCATTTGCGGGTTCTACCAAAGGTTTGTCGAACAGCAAAGCGACTACTGGCTTCCCAAAAAGCCAGTCCTCCAAATAGTCACTTAGTGGATCGGACTGAAAGACACAGCGAACAGCTAAGCCGACAGTAACTAGATACACAATACATCGACGTTTAGAAGCCAGAAATAAACAGTATTAATTATGGCAGTGAAGACAAGGCCGGTACAACCAGCACCGCGACGCTGTCTGACGGTACGCCGACTACATCTTTCTAAAATGTAAGTCATAAACCACTCAGGTTACGTTATAGCAAACGTCTTGCAGCTTAACTTGGAAAGAATGTGAGAGAGTGTTCTTTAACACCGACGGTCACCACCACGTCACTCGCGAGTCGCATGCGGCTCACGCAAATTTCCTGTTAAAATAAAGTTCATGTGCGTATGAAACTGACCGTGCAAGGCGCTTTAAAAAATTCTAATGAGAGGAGATTCACAACTAACTGAAACTAACCTACTGTTATTGGTTAACAAAAATAAGAAACCATCCTACAGGGGGGAAAAATTATAACTCGATTATTGGATTCTCCAAAAAGCAGTATGTCCTTATTTCGCTAATAGAGAGCGCTGGCTGCGTTTTCTAAAGCAGCGAGTGCTGTTGCTACCGTACATTAGACTGGGTAAATAAATATACTGATCGTGTACAAGTTGCCTCCTGCAATGCGACTGACGAAGGTTGTCTAGCTGGCCACTCCTGTCCTGTATCTTCCTACAGAGGCATGCAGAGATATCGCGGTATCAGAATATACAGATCTGAGGACGGTTTACATTTGTGGGACCGAGAATTAGAAAAAATATCTATCCCAAGAAGTTTCAATTACAGCTTACGCGGGTAACGAAGGGGGGAGATTTCAAGATCTAATTTGCAGCTTTCAAAGTTCGAAGATTCCTACCCCTAACGTGACACGTACATTCAACATTCAGTAGCAAAAAAAAAAAGTATTCATACTTTGTAGAGCGCAATAATGCACATGGTAATGGGAAATGACAGCTGCTGTAAACGGAGACGGTTTGTGTAACGTATATGTGGCGAGACATTCACCTGTACCATGTATCGATGTGAGCGACATATCGTCAGTCCGGAAGAAAAGATATACAGTTCCAAAAGTAGATAACTGAGCAAGTGACACTGTTCTCCAATCGCGTGGTAGGTATTGCGATCGGAAGAACAGTGACTCCAGCGCCTCGTAACAGCTAATAGTCTAACATTAGTTGTAAAAACGTTCCTTCTAAAACAAGTAACTTTCGGCAGTTTTTTCAGCCTAAACCTACACAGAACTCATAAATTGCTTTTTTGAGTTATGACACTTTTCTTCCGGAATAACGACACACGCAACAAACGTCAAGTGCAGGCCACTCAGTCATGACCATGGAAAGTCCGGAAAGATAAGGTAATGTCACTCGAGCAGTATACTTGAGCTATCAGCCAAGGACGCTGTTGGACACAGAAAAACAAAACGTTCCTGTCCGGACTCACAAAGCTTACTTCTACAGTTGCAGACTTCAAGTCCTACACATTGTCATTTAATGAATTGTTTATTTAACGGCGCTGTCAGTAACTCAAAACTTCACAGTTTCGAATGACTGGACGATTGTGAATGACGAATTGGAAATGACGAGGAATGACTCAGTCGGTCACTAAATTAATATACTATCCGAACATTCGTCAGGCGGACACGAGGAAAAAACACGAGAAACATCACTCAGGCTAGGCTGTGCTCTGAGACTCAAATCGGACACATCACAAACAGAAGTCTCAAGGGATATTACTTGAGCAAACTTTTTGCTGGCTTTACTTTGCGTTGTGAATATCTTATTTGGATCATGTAAATCCTGAATTCAACAATTTAATTCAACAAGTTTAACAAATTGGACTCATGGCAGTCTTCACACTCATTCTCCCATTTTATCCGTATTTGGAACACAGGGCCTACTCTTCTATTTGGTTCTATCCCAGGCTAGTCCTTTTGCCCCTTTCCAGCTATTTCCAGACGTCTGTAGTTCCCATTCTCTTATTATTTTCCAGGTTGTTCTTGGTCTACCCCTCTTCTGCGTACCCTGAGGGTTCCAGTCCATTGCGTGTCTTTCTAATGCACCCTGTGGTTTACGTAGTGCATGGCCAATCCAACGCCATTTTCCTTCCTTTAATTATTGTTCAACAGGTGTTCGTTTTGTTCTCTGCCATAATTTCTCATTCGAAATTTTATTCGGCCATTTGACGTTTAAAATACGTCGTAGGTATCGGTTTAGAGTGCATTACTTATCCGTTCAGCTATTTTCCAAATTGCATACCCGCACAATAGGATTCACTTAACATACCTACCAAACAACTGAATTTTACTTGTAACTAAGACATTTTTTTCCTCCAAACTGCGGAAAACTGCATGAGGGCTACATTTGCCTTCTTCATAGGCCAATGGACATACTCTAAAGCTCCACCATCATGATGCCAAGATTTAACCGGTTCCACCTGCTACCATTTATTGTCAACATGAGGTCTGTACTAGGTTTGACTCTCATTTCTTGAGTTTTGAATTTATTTACTTTAAGTCCCAACTTTGCAGCACCTTTCCTTATTACTCCAACTTAAAATCAAATAAAAATTTGGTATTATTTACAAATGTAAATGGTCGCAGAAAAGTAAAGGTAAACCATTGGGATGGTTTGCTATTGGAAGCCGTTCATACGAAATTTCGTAAATATCAGTCAATTAGTTAAAAAGCTGAAAAGAAATACCAGACTGACAGACACATAGAGGCAACGCTGTGATATTATGAGTATATTCGTTCCTTAATGAAGGAGAGCAGGCTAACTAGGAGAGTAGCCCCGTAATGTACAACCTACGATTAAACAGACATCTACACATAATCCCAGCGGAGCGCACGTAAAAAATTCATTCTTGCGTATCTCACTAACACAAAATTCGTTACTCCCTGGAGATATTTCGTATTGGAAAACTCTAGGTACCAGCATTCGCGTTTGATATATACTAATGCGCGCGCATGCACACGCGCGCGCGCACACACACACACACACACACACACACACACAAGTACTCATGCACATGCAGTTACACTAGTTGTTGAATATATGCCGGACACACGCATAGCAGTGTGTCATTCTGTTTTCCTTCTGCAACTGAGGGGTCGGCCTTAATGAATTGTCAGTCTCGTTAAAATTAGCTACATAGAAGCCTGCACTTATTTACACAGGAAGTGCCAGACACACGGCAACTACCGACATTATATATAAGTAAGGACTTCATTACGACTACTGCCTAATAACAATAGTGTAATTGTCGCGACGACACACGTGAGAAAGACGCGATCTTCTACAGTTATATTGTGACATTCCGTCAGGCCACAACCGTGACGTGCAGACAGGTGACGTGTGGCACAGAACAAACTTGCTACACGTAGCACTTTTCAGCTGACGAGTGATACAGAATTTGGTACATATAACCTTTTTCGGGTTTCGTCAGTATCTCCAGGCGAATACCAGAATACTACTTCAGATTATGCAAATTTTCCTTTCTTAAAAGGAAATATTTAGGCTTATGAGATCATCGCGCTTTCTGTGTTCATTTGTACCATCCCTCTCCCCCCTCTCTCTCTCTCTCTCTCTCTCCAACTTCTAAACCAAATGGCCAATTTTCAAGAACCACAGTTGAACACAATGATAAAGCAGGATAATCCAACGCGGGAAGTTCTACTTTCCTACGAGGGAGAAGCGGTAAGAATGGAGCGACACTAGCGCTAATTACGTGAACATTTTGAAACTATGTATAAGTAACATTACTTATAAAAAAATGCGCAACCCTTGTTAAAAAATGCTTTTACAATACGAAATTACAACATGGCTACGATATTTACTGCTGGGATTTAATTTGATGCCGAAAACCAACAACTGTAGCGAGCTATGTGAATTTTGGTACGGAAATAAATCATACAAACATACACATATACATACATACACACATACATACATACACACATACATACATACACACGTACATACACACACATACATACATGCATGCATACATACATACATACACACATGCATGCATACATACATACATACATACATACATACATACATACATACATACATACATACATATATACATAAATATCTCTGCGTGATTTCAGACTTCCGCCGCAATGCAAATGAGATCTGCGCTATTCTGGGATTTTACGCATCACAGAATGGTAACTTCGTACCGACGTCTCGGAACAACCTATCGGTCTCTTGAAGATGGGACCAATAGGTTGTCACGAAACTTCCGTACGGAATTAAAATTCTGCGCTGCGTAAAATCCCAGAACAGCGCAAATCTAATACAGCTGCAAGTCAACAGCTACAAATAAGACGATGAAATACTTTGAGCTTATATCCACCATGTGTATTTCCGTAGAAAGATATCGATATAAAATACAAACTTGACAATAATAACACAATAACAGGTGTTGGACAACAAGTATTGCAATGGGAGTAGAGGGGAGTGAATATTTCATAAGCTCTGCTCGAAACGCATAGAAGTAACTAGTCTGCACTAGTATGAACTAGTATTAAGCAGTATTAAGTAGACTGCACTATTATGAAGTAGTATTAAATAGTCTGCATTAATACGAACTAGTATTAAATAGTATGAACAAGTATTAACTAGTCTGCAGTAGTATGAACTAGTATTAAGCAGTCTGCATTAGTACGAACTAGTAGTAATTTGTATGAACTAGTATTAACTAGTCTGCACTATTATGAACTAGTATTAACTATTCTACGCTAGTAGGAACTAGTATTAACAAGCCTCTCACTGAATTTTTCAATCCTTAAACAAGCAGTCACAATGACGCGGTTAGATTGAAAAAAGAAATCCTAAGAGATAAACCAAGTCATAAGGAGTGACGGAAAATGAGATCACAAGGACGATTTCAAAGGATCGTTGCAACAATCGAGTCTATTAGGATAACATAATCCCAACCCACACAGCCCCGCGCAGAACCCTTAGGCTACTTGACTACAAATTACCTGCAGAGGATGTACCAGTTACGTACAAGAACATGTATCACCGTAAGGAGAACAGGCAGCTTGCAAGTAAAGATATATTCTTGACAGCGCACTTACCATACAAGCGTCAGATGACGACTGACAGCTTATGCGCGCGTAATACCTAACAAAGATTGTCTTCAAACCTCTCGCTCGTTAAAATGATTAGTTTTAAGTGTGGTTCAAACATACAGCTTCAGAAAGATGAACAGTAGGATACACACACAACTGCACCTACGTGTATAAATACACAAATGCAAATATACACAGCTTAACCCTTTAAGGACGAAAAGTAATCTGTTTTATTTTAAATAAATCAACCCAGTTCGCACCGCACAATAAACACTTGCCAGTTCGGTTATAAAACCATTCATTGAATGTTGTACAAGCCAAAATTCGCATTTTGTTCGGAGATACATGCAAGACATTTAAATGCAGTGTGGGCAGAATGCACAATTTTGGAATGTTAAAACTGGAAGCATTAACAGTAACCGTTAGCCTTTAAAAGGTTGATACTAAAATGATACGAAACGGTTTTATTATTGGGTACGTAGGTTACGTCCAGCCAACGCCATTTTAATGGAAAGAATGTAACGTTTACATACTTACACACGCAGTAGCTTTACATTCGACACTGTTATCTAAACGATAAAGATGTAACATCATTCAGTGCCTTGAGAAAACTACATAATGAGAAGCTTAATGATATGTACTCCTCACCCAACATTGTTCGGGTGATCAAATCGAGAATGAGATGGGCTGGGCTGTAGCACGTATGGGGAGAGGAAAGTTTATAAAGGGTTTTGGTGGGGAAATTTGAGGGAAAGAGACCACTTCGAATACCCAGGCACAGATGGGAGGATAATATTAAGATGGATCTTCAGGAATTGGAATGTGAGGGCATGGACTGGATCGAGCAAGCTCAAGATAGGGACAGGTGGCGGGTTTTTGTAAATCGGTAATGAACTCTGTTTCTAAAAATTTTAGGTTTACATGGGAAAGTCCCTAACGCTTCTGCAGGTAGTTGGTTTCAGTTTTTAATGGTCCTATTTACAAAGAAACACTTCCCGATATCCGTTATTTGCTCCCTGCACCTAACTTTCCGAACGTGATCAACCCTACTCAAATAGTAAGACCTTCGTAACCTGTCACGTATAACTTCCCAAGCCCTTGCCCCACAGTACGCTTTAACAAGTGCACATAATCGTGCTGTCGTCCTACGCTGAGCCAAGGTTTCCCAGTCAGAATCTTTCGTATGATTTGTAAATTGAGCTGCTTCCTTTGTACTCGGTCTAACGCATTTATCTGTCCTTCTCTGCATGGATCCCAGCATGCAGCTCCATATTCAAGAACACGACGTACCAATAA
>Ga0131853_10018960_pt1 | contig 12519 bp, 7 predicted proteins | sample TergutLab28metaG_FD_92764 | JGI IMG/M metagenome (GOLD analysis project Ga0131853, IMG submission 92764) | Labiotermes labralis P1 segment gut microbial communities from Petit-Saut dam, French Guiana - Lab288 P1 (version 2) (version 2) | ecosystem: Host-associated > Arthropoda: Insects >...
AATATTCGTTCTTTGCCAAAATGGGACATCCCGAAGTTAAGTGGTCAATAGTTTCTTCATGTTGCTTACATAACCGGCATTTACTCTCAATTTCTTGCTTCAAAATTTTATTATTATTATTATGTGGGCCGGAATGGCGTAGACTGTACAGTGAATCGCCACGGGTTGGCCGATCCGGGGTTCGAATCCCGGTGGTGGCGAGATTTTTCGCGTCCATCTAGTCCGACCCTGCGGCCCACACAACCTCCCATACAATTGGTACCGGTTCTTTCCCGAGGATAGGGCGGCCAGGCCGTGGTATTAACCACCCACTCCGTTATACCGCCGATGGGCTGGAGCTACAACTCTTCTCCCCTGCGTTCCTTCATTGCAGATTATAGGGTGACCCTTATATTATTATTATACAATATGTATGTCTCCTGTCACAGGCATTTCTTCCTGGTACTTCTCTTGAACCAGCGGTGATCCCCACCGCTCAGGCTTCAAGCTTCACATTGCACTACTTTCCTTATTATGTGTGATGTTTCAAGTATAGCTGTCTTTTGTAGTGAATCTATAGAGTGTTTTCCCGGTACAGTTTCCAAATTTTTCTTTAAGTTTCTCGTTACTATTCCAGTGGCTCCAATTATTACTGGTACAATCGTACATTTCAGGTTCCACATTCGTTGTATCTCTATACACAAACTCTTATTATTATTATTATGTAACCGCGCCGCTTTCGGTAGTGAATGCTGAACTGGAAATGATGTGAAACGAGATATTAATCGTCCAGTTTGAGTTTCTTGGCTCAGCATTTCTCTGGAGGGACTTATAGAAACCACAGAAGTACCTCTGCCATAATAGCAGGCTTCAGGGCCAGAGACTTCCCGAATACAGTACAATTAAACTGCGGACTTGACTGTCACAATCGTGTCGCAATTGTTGGAACAGTTTTAATGAGGAGAATGGTTAGCAGGCGACGAGTACGACAGGACGAAATTAGGTTGCGTCTCTGGAAATAGATTCTGATTACAACAACTGGATTGAATGACGCGGAAGTGTGTTCGGTGGTTCTGGGTGTAGCCGATCATTTGTAGTGTAGTTGTTTCTTAGGATTGCTGGCGTCAGTTACGGGCGGATCATGGCCATGCGTTGTAGGTTAATCTGTCAACGTATATTCAGTACCTTGGTGATAGGTAGGAGGGGAGAGATTTAAACACCGAAACAGTTAGGAGCTGATAACGGACGCTAGCAGTCCAGTAAGGAAGTCAGTCGCGTACGAGTGTGGTGTACATGTAGGTAGGAGTACAGATAAGTGACTGTATTATTTTGATAAAATATGATTTAGTTGTTTAACTTGATACAGCACGTCTTTTTTCATTTTATCAACAATAAATTGAATAAATAAAACAAGTAAAAAGAAATAATTAAAAGTCTATGTGATTCGGTGAACCACACCCGTTTCCCGAAAGAGGATCTCCTACCAGACTGAGCGCGTCGGGATAACGAAGTTACAAAAGGTGATCGTGTAGATGTGGGTTTTAAAGGTCTTTGTTGCTGTTGTAACAGAGTATGAAGACAGTCATTCAGTTGTTTGGTGTCTGTTTGTAGGTCTGCTGGCGTAATTGGCTGTATTTGACATTCACTCAGTCGGTCAGTCAGTCACCCAGTCAGTCAGTCATTTGTCTAATCACTGTCTTTTCTTATTCAAACGGTGATTTTATCTCTGTCGGACAAATAATTTATCTCCGTCCGGTTGCAGAGCTGGCATAGATTCAGAGCACGCAGGGGACTTTTAAATGAGATGGCACGTGGACTAGAGACAAACCCTTGCCTCTGAACAGCCGGTAATTCGTCAACAAGATCAGCGATAGGAGCCCAGTGCTATTTTCAGCTGCGATCCGAGATTGGTTCATTCCTTAGCATGACAAACCGTTGTTCTTATTCCTTTGCACGCTCCAACCATTTCAAATTAATATTTAAACTCATTTTATACAATGACCAACAAATGCACAATTAATTGACAAATTATCACACTATTTGTCAATTAATTTTGCATTTGTTGATCATTGAAGAAAATAATAAAAAGATGCACGGTACAGGCATTAAAATAATATTTAAACATTTGGATTCGTCCTGTGACCACAACGTTCCTGTTAAAACCAGTAGATTAATGTTTTAAAATATGAAGACTGGCGTCCATTTGAATTATACACAAGAGTTCAGTTCCTAATTCACAGAGAACACATTTGGTGTCCATTCTGAAGACAACTCTGTCATTGCTGTTTAGATACATAATCATTGTTTCTTCTGAGAATCATACGCAATACATACATGTAAATACACGGTGTGGGTAAAATGCGAAACTTTAGAAGTTACAGTATGCTGTCCTTTAAATGGTTAAAGGAACAACTGTCGTTATTTTAGGACTAAGCTACACATAAATGTATTCTGTGGGTAAATCGTAGAATTCCGTACTTAGCATTGCAGTAAGTTATGCCCCAGTACATACAGTTTCTGTTACTGTAGCCAGTAATTGTCTGTAAGTAAAAACAGTAATTTTTCTGTAATGTAGTATGCTGTGTTCAGCACAGAAATGTATCTTTGTGCACGTCTCATGTCTCTTAAAAAAATCAGGTCTCTTGTGTTTAGGGAATCAATAGATGAGCTGTAACTTCCCAAATTAAAATTGAAACCAGAAATGACTGGTTGGCTCGCCTCGTGCGATGAAGTAACTAAGCAAGGCTGTGAAAACACGCATTGCGACTTCCTTGTGGCTCAAAGGATTCTAATTCAGAAGTTTGCAGCTGGTATATGACAGTCGGTGTTTATATAAAAAAAATGTGATTTTTTTCCATTTATATTCTTTTGTTCATTCTTACTTCGTTTTTTTGTTGTCTTTGTTCCATTGTCACATTTTTTCTTTGTCAGATTCTGTATTTATTTCTTTACATTTCATTGCCTCTTACACTTCTTTCTCTTTCTCTTTTACTCTTTCCCTTCATCCCTTATTGCTGTCTTTCACGTTTTAAAATCCTCTTTCGTGTTTCCTCTCTTTTTTCTGTTCTCATCTTACGTCTTTCTTTATTTCTTCCTTCCTTTCGTTCCTTAGAAATGCCCTTCAGTATTTCGTGCGTGGTTACAGTTTTTACAGGCACTAGACCATAGTCTTGAGGCAGAAACGACAATGAGGACATGTTTTCTTATGTGGGGTTGAAGCACCCCAGGGGCTGGAGTCGAAGGGGTCCGAACGGCGTGGTCAGCTACTCTTGTGCTTGGTAAATGATTACAGCTATTAGCGAGGCGACACTGAAGCATAGCGATGTGGTCGGATTGGAGAAACGGACTGATCGGCTAAGAAATATCAGCCGTAGCAGCAGGAGTAGCAGCGGCAGCAGCACTGCCTGTTTGTTTCTTCTGATGCAGACTGTCAACGAATGTATTGATGCGGTTTCTTTACTTCACCGATCCTTTATTGGTCGTTTCTCGAGTTGTTAGTAGTCGAAAGAGCCGGAATTATCCTTCCAGAATGTTAACATTTTTAAATTTCGACTTTATGCTAAAATATTTTATAAAATGTTAAATTTCTAGCTCAACGACAAACATAACATCAGTCTTACCAATTGTACAGATGTCACTAAATTAATATTTCGAAGTAATTTCTCTGCAATGAAAGACAAAGGCAAATTTCTTTCTATATAACCTGCCTTGAAGACACAGAGAGTAGTGGAGGAATATAGCTGTACTTTTTCTTTAACCTCGGCGCTAGATGACGGTGGATGTTTGACGCCACGCCCCGGCCGCTTTACCGCCGGAAATGAGCTTTTACCCATTGTATAGGAGGTTGGCAGGGCCCCTGGAAAGGTAATAACGGGTATGGAAAATCTCACTCCTACCGGGATTCGATTCCCGGAACGTCCAGTCCACAGCGAGTCAAATCGCTCTATAAGAACCAAATGATGTCATTTAGTAAATACTGTACGCCAGGTGCTGAGTTACTGATCCTTAAAGGAGTTTGCATATCTACAAACCTGTGTAATTACAACCAGGTCTTGTGGTGCGTTAGAACGTCAGTAAATTCATATCATTTCGTCCAAATCTATTTACATCGATGTGTTGGTAGCTGAATTTTGTCACCCGAGTTCTTGCTATTATTACCCTTTACAGGCTAAAATGAGCCTGAACTGTATTTAAATGTTAGTTCGTACCGTGCTGTAAACACACTCTATATTCCGGCAGTTATTCAAATGATTACGATATCAGTACCAACAAAAGCACAATGTACGTGCAGTTTTGTTACAGCATACCCTGCTACGTGTTTCGGCCACTTACTTGGCCATCTTCAGGGAAGTATAAGCAGGAATACAGTTACAACTGCAGAAGTGTCATAAGTATATCATCTTAGAATAAAATGACATAATCAGAGTGTAAATTAAGCAGTTAAAATTTGACGTTCAGGTGACCGTGCATCGTGATGAATTCTTATAATAAAACCAACTAGATGCACTAATTTCTCAAATTTATTTTTGGAATAAAACTCTACATGTTTCGGACAGTTCCTCTATCCATCATCAGGAGTTTTCCACTACACACAGCAATGGTATATGTCATACAGGTTTACTGACAGCTTTGCGAGCAGAATCAGGACGGAGTTCAGTCCTGATCCTGCTGTATGATATATACCATTGCTGTGTTTTCAGTGAAAAACTCCTGATGATGTACAGAGGAACTGTCTGAAACATGTAGAGTTTTATTCCAAAAACAAATTTGAGAAATTAGTGCATCTAGTTGGATTTATTATAAGAAGTAGTTAAAATTATTGATAAAAATAATTTAACAATATAGAGGTACAGTTGAAGTCCAAGTATACCAAAAACACCCTGTAATAAAACTACATCAAAATACAATTGTGCATTTGTTGGTACTGATGTTGTGTACACTTCGTCTCTTTTATAAAAAGCAATAGGTTAATGCTCTACCGTTGTTTTGAGATTCATATAAAATACTTAAGCACATTGTGTGGACAGAGCATAAAAAGTGTGGCTGTTGAACTTGGTAGTACATTCAATAGCCACTAGTCTTTGAAGGTTTAATGTGATCGGACGATGTGGTAAGAAATATGACATGAACCAGGTTCACCTGAAAAGATTCGGTCCAATGTAATCCGCTTGCACCCAGCAACTGTGCCAACTGAGCCACCCGACATCACCGTCGCTCTCATCGGATAGTAAAGTTACGTGTAACTGTTGCCATGGTTCAGTCGTTCTTATTCCTGTGAATGTAGAAAGTTCACTTTGCTACTTTACCTACTCAACCTACGTACACTGCCCAATCGTTTTTGTCTTTCAAATGATATTAGTGCGAAGACCACTAATTGCAAGGTCCAATATTGTATACATCTAATAATATCAGAGCTTCCCAACCTGTGAGGCATGCAACTCCTTTGGACGCAGGGGGACTCAGAGGGGACCGCGAAGTTTCTCCAAGGGGCCATAGAGTTTACGTAACTTTGCTGTAAATCTTGCTTCTCCAGCCATGGCTTCGTCTCCTATCGTCCAGTGGCGTACCCAGGAATTTTGTTTAGGGGGGGGGGATGGTGTTCAACAATTTCAGTTCAGGACAGAGGACAGAGAGAACGGGGATCTGGGGGCGGTAGCCCCCTATTCAGGGGTTCTGGAGGCAGCTGTAATTTGGTACAAGAAATTTAATTTCATATAGTAAAATTTTCTTAATTTTTGGTACTTTAAGGTTATTTATGATGACGACCAATTTATTTGTCATTGCTAATGTAAAACAGTTGCGAACCGGCGGTAGTTTAAGAATTTTACTTCCTTTTTTCCGAACATCTTGGGGTACTGGCTTCCTAAATTCTGCAATTTTTAACAGTTTTCACAATCGGGTTTTTGGAGGGCATTCGGAATTTCGGAGAAGGGGTTTGAACCCCCAAACCCCCCTCGGTACGCCACTGCTATCGTGCCTTCTGTTATCTTGCTTGTGGCGGATAAAGGGTTGTCGTTTACGTTTCTGAGATTAGAAATTTTTTTGTCATTATGTACTTTGTGGATTAACAGAGCCTCTTGTACAACAGTTAGTATATGGAGTGTCTGCGAATGTATTCTTTGTTAAGGCGGGTCCTTTAAACTTGGAAAGTTTGGGAGTCAATTCTCTATCCACTTCTTTGCACGTATTTTCCGTTTTATAATACAATACCACACAATTCCACGTATTTAGGTATCTGTGCAGTTCATAAAGCGTCATTAAATAAATCGAGTAACCGAGAATGAAAGGGAGCAAAGGGTTGAACGTTAGACCCGAAGCTAAAGCTCAGTCATAAAGTGAATGTTGGCCTTCTTTGGTTAGAGCGCATGCGTTAATATAAAGAAAACGGATGAAAACGGAACGGGATTATTGTTATTTTATAAGCTTAGCAGAGAGCCTGCAAAAAGCAAGCTATATTGCGGTTGCCTTTATTTGACAAGAGTTTGTCTGAAATAGAAGACGACTCGCACATTACAGAGCAAAGAGACGTGCAGATGCGGTTTCTTGTAATCAAACTGTTACTGAACCAGCAGTACAATAAAAGTGTGTATTCAAGCTGTCTCTTCAAGGATTGAAACACATATGACTCATTTTCGCGAAGTAAGTGACCTGCCATACTAAATCCCATAAATATAAGCAGAGACCGATGCTTTGCAATGACAACAGTCTTGTTATGTGGCAGCGAAACTTGGACTATTAAAGCAAGTGACGCCAGACGAATAACAGCAGCAGAGACGAAATACATGAGAAGAACAGCAGGATAGACTTGGATAGATTACAAAACAAATGCACAAATTGCAAAGAAGTTAAAAATAACACTAATTTTGGACAAATTACTGGAATACAAGAGAAGCTGGATACAACATGTAAATAGAATGCCTCGAAATAGATTACCCAGGGTAATGAAACACTACTCCCCAACTGGCAGATGGAATTGTGGTAGACCTTCGAAGAGACTTCTGGATACGTGAGACCGGAACGGGTCAACAAGTGGCCTAACTCCATGACAGATATATGATGATGGTGATGATAGTGATGATGATGATGATAACATATCGATATGGTTTTATGGTGAAACAAACCACAATTTATATGGAAGAACTTTTTATTCATCTTTCTTCATGTACTTTAAAGTATGATTATTTTGTTATTTTGCCAACTGATAGACTTATTTGCTGTACACCATTTCAGACATAATTTTTAATTAAGAGGTACTAGAGAGGAAAATTTTCGAAAGACAAATCGAACGAAGATGGAATGCCGGAGGAAAATTTAAAGAGTACGAAATGCAGACACTCGCCGGCGTACGAAATGTCAAGTTAAGGGATTTCAGATTTACGCAATTTTAAGAAAGCAAAAAGTAAACGAAGTAATAAAATATTTGAAACGCGCGCCCAATTTTTGGCTTGCGGGAAGTAAACCGCAATGAGAGGCAGATGGCGGAAGAATACTGCTGAGCGATAACATAGGTGGCGGGACGGTCGTCCTGCTGCCGATCGGGTTCCTGTGTGCTGTGTATTGGATTTCAACTGGACCCCCTCTGTATACATATATAGTTGACCATATGTATACTCAGTTACGGCTTCCGCGAAGTTAGGCTTGAGCCGGACCTTACGCAACTTATCGACTGAGTAAGTCCGGAAGTGTCTGTATGACGTTCAAACCAGTTGGTTTATTGGTGTGTGTATTGGAAAAAATTAGGATCTGAAGAGACCGCATTTCTACATCTTCACAACTGAAATCTCACATGAATGCTGAATATGGATTATGTTATCATGTTATTGGTAACGGCGTGTCAGGCAATGTTTTGTGGACTTACATTCTAAGGGATTGCATGACATGTTACATTGCATGACATGTTACATTGAATGACATGTTACATTGCAAGACAATCCCATCAATTTTAAGAGTATGGTGCAAAAAGGAAATACTTGTATTATTATAAAGTTTACACAAGGAAATATGATCAATTATTTGTATTGTTAACGGTGTTCCTATGTTCTGTTGAACAACATGAAAACTATAATATATAAAACCCTAACTCTTCCGTTTACACGCTTTCTCGAATCAATTGCGAAGAAGCAAGTGTTAGGTTCCATATGTTTGTCGACACTTAAACATGAAATAACTCGACTCACACTGGACAGATTTTCACAAAATTTTGTATTTTACAAAGTGGCCGGAGTGTGAAGATGACCACCGCTCGGTACCCATTACCGAGGTGGAGAATGAGCGCAGCTGTACATCCACTTTCCCCTATGCCATGACGGTCTGCAGTCGGACAGCTTTCCCCTTACCGTACTAGATGCAAATGTCTGTACTGCTGTAGATATACACCCTTTTTTCCCCAAACTTTGATTTTGTGTGACTGTGAAATGGACTTAATGACGCTGGCTTAAAATGTATGTCTCTGTCAGTCACAAAAAATATGACGTTGATAGAGTTCGAATGATGGGGGCACGAATGATTCAGCTTTTTCCATTTTTTTTCTATGGCAGGTGGCAATATGTACCGCGACCGGCTGTAATAAGTGAACATTAAAATAACCGACAAATCACAGGACTAGCTTTAAATATGCACAGTGTTTCTTCAGTACATGATGTTTATTAACACTTATCCTGCTAACATGGAGAATACGGTGAGCTCCGAATAATGCCAGCAGATGGCAGATGGGATTTTTAATTCGGCGTTTAAAGGGTTAAAATGTTCCAGAAATTGCTTAAATTATATCTGTAAGGAGGCTCGTAACCTCTCTAAAATAATCGATTTCTCACTTTCTTAACAAGTAATTATGATACTCGTACATGGGTGTATTTTATACTTCAGTGGAGTATATGTGTTTCTAAAATGCATTCTTGTCAATTTTTAAAATTTCATTGACTTTCGTGTGTGTGTATTGTGTGTATTTTATGTGTTTGTATGTGTGTGTGTATGTGTGTGTGTGTGTGTGTGTGTATTGTGGGTATGTTTGTGTATGTGATGTATGTATGTGTATGTGTGTGTGTGTGTGTGTGTGTGTGTACATTGCTGTGTGTACAGTGAAGAACCCTGATGATGGACAGAGGAACTGTCCGAAACATGTAGAGTTTTATTCCGAAAATAAATTTGAGAAATTAGTGCATCTAGTTGATTGTATTATAAGAATTTATCACGATGCATGGTCACCTGAGCGTCAAAATGTAAGAAGGAATATCTTAATTTATAAAGGTTGAGGAGGACAGGGAAATCTTATACAATTTTGGCGAGAACCATTTGGAAGGAAGTGATTTTATAGATAGAGGGGTTGAGGGGTAATATTAAGACGGATCTTTGCTATACATTGCGAGGATGAGACGTAGATGGAACTGGCTTATAATCATAATAATAATAATAATAATAATAATAGCTCTCGAGTTTTTGTATTGCTAATGTCGAACATTGGGATGGAAGTGTTCAAATATTTGGGAACAACCTTAACAATTCAAAATTTTATTCAGGAAAAAATTAAGAGCAGATTTATTCAGGGAATGTTTGCTATCATGCGGTGCAGAATCTTGTGTCTTTCAGTTTGCTATCCAGAAATATAAAGAATGAGATATACATAACTCTAATTTCGCCTGTGTTTTGTGGAGGTGTGAAACTTGGTCACCCACATTGAAGGAGGAACTAGGCTGAGGGTGTTTGAGAATAAGGTGCTGAGGAGAATATTTGGACCTAAGAGGGATGAGGTTACGGGGCGTTCAAGGAAACTGCGTATTGAAGAGCTTAATGGTCTGAACTCCTCAACATATATTATTCGGGTGATCAAATCGAGAAGAATTGGATGGGCGGGGCACATAGCACGTATGGTGTAAGTAGAGGTGCAGACAGGGTTTTGATGGGGAAACCTTAGGGAAAGAGACCACTTGGCATAAGTGGGAGGATAATATTAAGATGTATCTTGAAGAAGTGAGATTTGAGGGCATGGACTGGATCGATCTGGCTCAGAGTAGGGACAGGTGGCGGGCATGTGTAATATTGCGGTAATGAACCTTCGGTTTCCATAAAATGCGGGGAATTTTTTTATTAGCTTCTCAAGAAGGACTCTGTTCCATGAAGTAAGTAAGTAAGTGACGAATATTTTGATTATAATTAGTGAATTAACTTATTAAGTCGTGGTTTATTAGTTACGCAGAGTAAAATTCGGCCCTCGTGGAAGCGACCGGCAGTCGCAGCAATTAAACCTCCCTATAACGTTCAGTGTACACCCCCAATGCAATCATTCCGGAAATATCGAGCTGATACATGAATATGGACGAACATTTTGCGTCCATTTTCTACATTTCTTGCAAAGAATTTGCCGGTGGATAATATAATTTGGTTTGAGCACTTCTTTTAAAAACAAAAGAATCGGAACCCTTCTATATTTTTCTTACATTTTTGTGCGAGTTAAGGAACAAGCATTATATTTTCCCTCCGATAAAGGTTCAAATATAAATATCCTCCGTTGATGGGATCCTTACTTTATTCATGTGCAGACAAAGCAAGTCTAATGTTTCTGAAAGTTAGAATGGAAATAGTCAGCTACTAGCGGCGCAGTGCGATAACTGCGCTTGATGTTATTCTTCGATTTTAACTCGTGTTCAGCTGTCAGATTTTCTTGTTTATTTTGTGAAAACAGTAGTCCAGTAAATTAACTGTGATTAATATTTATTGAATTTATTGCAAATAGTGTTTGATTACGTGTCTTATTCTGTGGATGTAAAGAAGTAAAGGTAAAGGTAAATCAGTCCCATTACATGCCTGGAGTGGCCCAGAGAATTCCAGGAAGTTTAGGTTCCCAGATTGCATGACAACGGCACAGGATGGTTGTAAGTTTGTCAGCCTTATGCACCGCCCTCCTTTACCCCCAGGAAATACTCCTGGTACTCATTTCTGTTAGAGGTTGAGCCGATCGGAAGGATTTTATGTCAATGAAAAATTGCAGTGACACCATCTGGAATCGAAACAGCAACCTTCCGATTTGTAGCACAGCACCTTAACCACTGTGTTACCACGGTCCCCGGATGTAAAGAAGTACTCAGATTAATTGCAAATGGAACTGACATGAATGGCCTACATTGGCCTGCCGTACACAGCAGAAACCATTAAAATAACGATGTCAGAAGCGTCGACGTCGGGGCTCTAAGATAAACAAACCCCGCTCTCTCACTTTAGGGCCATTATAGTTTTCATGCAACTATGTACACTGCTAGGCAATTTAAAGTGGTTTATGGACCTGGATAATGCATTTCACCTGTAGGAGGTTAAATACTGGGGCAGGTTGTCGTGGGATAAGAATGGGCAGCGTCTGAGGGTTCCGGGCGCAGGGAAAATGGACGAGCGGATATTTGGCAAGAAGCCTACTCGATTCTCTCCCCCCGCTGGTCACTACCCGTCGTTCTGCAGTCTTGTTATGACTGGCACAGCCATCAAGAGCGTTCCAGTTCCCATTTCGTGCTCTCTGTCTGTCTGTCTGTCTGTCTGTCTGTCTGTCTCTATGTCTGTCTGTCTGTATGTCTGGCACAATTGACAGATAATAGAATGTTAAGGAGTGTGTAAAAGGATCGCTTTGTATGATGTACATAAATTTAAACTGTGAAATAAATGTGTCCGTCGTTCCAAACAAAAGCTATATCTGCCTATCTGTCCTGCCATTCATCTATCGATAAATCGCCTGCCCGTACGTTCGTCCACCAATTTCAGTGACAATGGTAAAGTGTCTACTCTGACAGTTGCTTTACGGTTTTCATTTTAATATGCATGTCCCCACTGTACTCGTTACAAGCACAAATAATATACACAATGGCCATAAACTTGCCATGGTAGCTTCGTAGCTGTTGCAGAGCGCGTCAGTAAATACTGTTTTTTGGCTCGGAAATTATACGAGATTAACCTCCCGTTCGGTGGTATCGGATTTCTTTCCCGGGATTAAAGCGGCCGTGGCGTGATGTTGGCCACTGATCACCATCTAGTTCCGAAGTTAAAGTGTGAAGTTCTACCTTTTCTCCCTCCATAGGACTTCGTGGCGTAATAAGCCACAACTTTGACGTCACTTTAATAAAGAAGATTTTCTTAATTGTATTTCGTCATTGTGTATAGAGATAAGGGCCAGAATTACTTCTGGTAATAAATGTTACTATGCCGGTCCCAGTGGCCGCGCGGTCTAAGGCGTAGGTCTGTGGCCGTTCGCCTGCTGATATCGTGGGTTCGAATCCTACCGGGGGCATGGATGTCTCCCTGTTGTGAATGTTGTGTGTTGTCCCTGCGACGAGCTGACCACTCCTCCAGAGGAGTCCTACCGACTGTGATGCGTCGTTGTGTGTGATCTAGAAACCTCAAGGATGAGGAGGCCATGGCCCGCGTTGGGCCGCAGCGCCAAAGATAAAAAAAATAAATATTACTATACACTAGGCCATATACTAATATATATATATATATATATATATATATATATATATCACAATATTGTGGGCCGGGTAGCTCAGTCGGTATAGGGACTAA
>Ga0131853_10018964_pt1 | contig 12516 bp, 7 predicted proteins | sample TergutLab28metaG_FD_92764 | JGI IMG/M metagenome (GOLD analysis project Ga0131853, IMG submission 92764) | Labiotermes labralis P1 segment gut microbial communities from Petit-Saut dam, French Guiana - Lab288 P1 (version 2) (version 2) | ecosystem: Host-associated > Arthropoda: Insects >...
ACTACAGTAAACAGACACCAAAGATGTCCACACTTTTCTCTGGCCAATATCTCCGTAACCATTGAACTTTGGATATAGGTGTTTTGGGTTATATCGGTATAGTTTGACCTAAGGAACACTCTCTCGAAGTTAAGTCCTTTCCTCCTGGGACACCCTGTATACTGGCAATGCATTACTAGTAACTATGCACAAAATGCAACAGAGCTGGGTTCCAGGCTTTATTTATTCACATTTTTCACAATCTGGTCAAAGATGAAGCAAATACAGCAAAACTCCTTTAATCCAATGTCTGACAATTCTGAAATCCCAGTAATCTGTCACTTGAAGAGAGTAGTTCCAAGACCAAGATTTTTGCTTTTTACCAGGAAAAAAAGCCCCATCAATGAGACAGGCAGATCTCAGGGACATATTCAAAATGGCCTTAAGCCCGAGTGTCTTTGGAATCTGACTCCTCGTCTCCTACTCAAACTTCTTCAACTATGAAGAATCCAAACCACAAAAAGAACCCTGATGATCCTGAACCAGCAGACATAGGCGATGTCCAAATGGAATACTCCTCTGATTAGTTGTACAGCTCAAGTGCAGGAGCAGTAACAAAAAATTACCTGTAAGAACTCATGTCAGTACAGGTATCACCTGATAATCCAGAATGAACAATAATTTGGCACCTGTCTGGTTCCATTTGAGTCAGATTAATGGAATATTGCTGTAATATCAAATATGAGCACGCATAATGGGCAGCAAGAGTGATTTCCACATACTCGTAATTTCAAGTGTGCCTGTTTCAACAGCAGACTGTCTTAAGCTTCACCAGTCTATTATGATATCAAACAGATTTTAAAGATTCTCTTCTGGGATGTGTGGCCCCACACACTCTTAGCAGCTCTGTTTTGAACATTCCGAGACATGTGCTGCCTCCATCTTCAGGAACAAGCTACTAAACTCCTTGACATCACATCTCAGAAGACAGTATTTTCAGGAACACGTTTGTGGTAGACGAAACACCAAATTTCACTTTGAATTGACATTACCTCAAATCTGACACTAATTTTACTTCTTTAAAATCACAATAGTTTTTTCTCACTATATTTGTTAGTTAAAGGGATATTGCAAAATATTATCATTACCGATAATAAGCAGTTGAGCCATGCCCGGATATTATACGGGATTGTGTTGTCCAGGGTGTCTATATCTTTATTGAACCGGTTTAAGATTCTGCCTGTGGGTGTAGTGTCGAAGAAGCTGAGGGGATTCATAAGTACATGAGAGAGCATCTGAGAGTGCAGATGTTTAGCTGCCTGAAGCGTGCCCACTGCCAGGTACAGTGACGCGATGAGCACTGCAATGACTACAAACACACCATCATATTCAGTAACATTCAGAGTCCAACATCCTGAATATTACAATCTCTTTTTACAGATACCTCTGGGAATTGCATATAAAATCATATAGTCAACACACATCTAAAAATATTGACTGCAAAGAAGATGAAACTGCTAGGATGGTGAAATATACAGTACTGCCACATGTGCAAAGCTTCAGAAATTATTCTTTAAAAATTTATACACTACGCAGAGCAGTTAGCAAATCTGAATTTCATAGCAAATATTTTTTACTTGGCAAGCCATTCATGCATTACTCGTACATCTGAGTAATAGAAACATGTCAGTAATATAATATTATATTATAATACTACACAAACATATGCAGCATTATACAAAATAAATTTCTTTAGTAGCAGTAGCATTCTAATAAATTTTATGAATGCACAATATTTAACAAATAGGAACTTCATGCCCTCCCCCACTGACTCCCTAATTCACACACTATTCCACTCTTTCAACACTCAACACTGACTGTAGTACATTAAAACTTACGTACTTCTTACTACATCAAGAGAAAATAGCAAAAATTAATTTTTAAATTACAGATCCTCAGAAACAAATGGTAACTCCACATCCTTCATAAAAAATGTACTTCAGAATTTAGCAAACATTCCATAAGAGATAAAAATAAGCAGAATAAATGAGGTAACTTGTCCCCGAAAACACTATAAAACATTTTCAGTATAGTTATGGTTGATTTATATGTGAACTCAAGAAAGAATACTAACGCGAAAGAAACTAAAATACACAGCTAATACAATGTGTCTGTAATTATTATGATGTAGCTTTTTAACGTGGAAAATTAAATACAGGGGTGTTGCTGAAAATTTAGGTACAGTACCTTAGTCACTTCAGCAGGAATCTAGAAGCCAAATGAAAAGACACATGCATTTCATGACCAATCACTACATTTTGGGCATTGTGTGCAGCACTGTGTATTCCCAGCACACAAAATGTTAGCTGACAAGCACTCTGCTCCTCCTAACATAATACAACATTTAATACTACAACTGTCAGAGTGAATGTTTCAGCTGTTGTGTATCACATAAAAACTAAAATTTCCTGATATTCTACCAGACAGTGGTCATCTTTCCGTACCCCATATGTGCAACAACCCACACAATTATGAACTCTTATAATACTAAGCTACCTTCTCATACCAATTATTGATGGCAAACAGAATAAACTAACGGACAGTCACATAAGGTCACGTCAAGGATTTCAACTGATATCATGCCTTAACTCTTACTGTCAAACAATTTCTGAGTAAGAAATCATACTCCATGACCCCAGATGTATGATATTAGTCAACTCTTCATTTCTTTTCCTGAGAGCAGCAAGACTCTACAATCTAACATATGGTATAATTTTGTTTCACCACTGATTTAACAGCAATGAAGTTCATAAAATCTGTGAACCGCCTGGCTGAGGGAAGAAGAAAAAGAAGGGGGGGGGGGACTTTAAAAAACTAGACCATTAAAATCAAAGTTCTGGAACAAGATACAGTATGATGTTGGTAGACGGGTGTATCAGAAGAACCTGCTACTGCCATCTTCATGCTTCTGTCTTGAACACAGAAATACATGTCTAAAATGCTGGTACCTATCTACTACACTGCATGGCACCACATCCCAGAAGACCATAGTCTTAACCCTATAACGCCGAACAACTTCTAAAGACATCGCGCAGTGAGCGCTTTAAATTACCAAACGACTTATAAAGACATCACCAACAGTATGTCAAAGTTTGAAGGAATTTTGTTCACTCCTATTCAATAAACTGCTGTGGCTTGCTAAGCTGCAGGACCCTTGAAGGTCAGGGTTTCTTTATGGAACCAGAATGTATCCCCTCCACCTCTCAAATCCCTCCACAAACCCTGATTTATAAGATGACACACGGTAACTGCACATTTTGTCTCACCTGACTAATATAGTTTAGACACATATAGCTTTGTTTATAGCTTGCACTGGGGTTCACGATGGGTTGAAATATCAACACTGGCCTATAAAGCAAAATTTATTTGTTGACCAGAAAGGTTGTCAGCGGCATACTGTACCCATAATAATTCAGCCAAAACTACTGCTAAAAAATCGGAGATATCCACAAAAATCGATGTTTACAGCTAGAGGTGGGCCCACAGATATGCATCTTGTAGTGCTGGGGTAACGTATTGGGCACCCTTGAATAGCTGGAATTTTATACAGTGGTCACACCGTAGCTTTAGATCTGTTTTGCTGCCACAGTAGAAGACATTCATATCTCACTGCTACTACGTTTCTGCAACTGTGACCAGTCATACAGGGTAGTCTAAACGCGGCAGATGATTGTGGGTCTCGAACAATGGCCGGAAAAGAAAATAAAACTTGAGAAGGAAGCCATCAGTGAAATTATGGTTGCCGACACCAACTCAGAATCAGGTGCTGAGGCTAGCGATGTTGAAAACTATTTTGTGGAAGAAGAAGAAGAAGATGGAGAAGGAGATGGAGAAGAAGAAGAAGAAGGAGGAGGAGGAGGAGGAGGAGGAGGAGGAGGAGGAGGAGGAGAAGAAGGAGAAGAAGAAGAAGACAATGACAAAGATGAAGAAGAAGAAGACGACAACGAAGAAGATGAAGAAGATGAAGACGAAAAGACAAAGAAGAAGAAGAAGATGAAGAAGACAAAGACAAAGAAGACAAATGAGAAGAATAAGAATACGAAGAAGAAGAAGAGAAGAAGCAGCAGCAAGCCTCAGCAGAAGACGCCATAAAAAACACTGACAAGTGAAAACCCAACTGTGCTGGTGTCTGTGTTCTTCTCGCGGTCAAAGAAAGGGCACAGTGTATAAGCGCTACAGACGTGATGTGGGCCTGTGCATGGTGCCTTGTTTCGTGGAATATCACACAGAAGTAAATTTGTAATATATCACCCTCTTTGTGAATACTGTGTGTCATGATAAAACAGTGATCCAAGGTGCCACAGACCTTATGCAGCAGCCAGAATTATGTGAGTAATGAACTATTTACACCACATTATATATAATGCAAGCGATTCACAGGCCTAAATTTATTACAAAAATAGGTGAACATTTTTTCCTGGATTAACCAATTCATAATCAAGAGTGCAAAATTTTGTTTCATCAAATTTGAAGGAAAAGTCTACGAGATATGCTTTTTTTCCCTAAGAGTCTCAAATATACAAATTTACTTATGCAGGATTTCATATAAATGGTCCCAGTAATGGCATATTCATAGATCCCAGCAAATATAACACACACACAAACACGCACTAATACTTATGTACAGGGATCTTGAGCATTATCTGTTATCTAAACCAGGATAGTCACATGGTTTGAGTAACATATTCTTCCTTCAGTAATGTGTATCATTAACTCCACATTATTAAACAATGTATATCGTCATGTGGAACACACAAATCCTTTACCTCAAAACCTAAACATCCGTAAGTGCCATTAACAATGCAATAATCATGATTTATTCTGAACATGCATTTAATCTGTAAATGCATGATACAGCTCTTGCAAAGTTACACTGCAAATACTGACAGGGCCTTCAGCTGTATGGACAGTCACAGCTCACAAACCTTCACTCCTTTATCAACAATGCAGACTGTAGACTGAGTGGAATTTAAACAGCCACACTATTATCAAAGTTTTATTTATTCACCAACTGATGCACTTGTGAGTTGTCTTAAAAAAAAAACAATATTAAAATTTACATTAAAACAGCTCTGACATGTTTCGGTGTTACAGTTACGCCATCATCAGGGAGTCCATTAATTTGTGCTTACTAAAGACTGAAGAACAGAAGGTCATTGACATAAATCCTCTGTACGAGCTGGCTCACAAGTCACATAACCAGCTACACATTCCCTAACTCAGTCTACTGCCAAACAGTGCAACATACAGATACCAATAAGGACCTAACATATGCAGCCACACCACCACTGTATTAATCACACACTAATGTATTTTAATGGACTATTTCAACAACTGTAACTTTAGTAAGCACAAATGAATGTGCTCCCTGATGATGATGTAACTGTAACACCGAAATATGTCAGAGTTGTTTTAATGTATAAATACTGTTCTTACGACAACTAACTAGTGCATCAGTTGTTGAATAAATAAAACTTTGATAATATCAAGAGGCACAGCACAAATGTAAAAAAAAAAAGTCACACTATTTAGATAACATAACTAGGGACATTCTTTTTACCACTGACATGTGATTTCCCCACAACACATTATGTATGTGAATTCACAAACACAATCCACCATGCATTTCAAAGTCATCTGCATGTCACAAAATATATGAGATGCAGGATAACTGAAAGCCTATCTGTATTTACTTGAATGTTAGAAACAGCGATATAAACGTTTAGATACCTGTAACTCATTTTATAGTAATATAGTGTGTTGGAAGACATTCCAGAGACTGAAGGTAAGACACAGGTTCAAAATTCTCATACCCAGCCAGATGTATATATAGATTTTCCATTTAAATATTGAAGCTTTCAACTTCTCTAACGTTTCACACTTTGGCAGTCTAAAGAACGGTTAGGATGTGATGCCATGCACTGTGATAGACGGCTCCTTTGCAATGCTGCTTGCTACCAAACAACCAACCAACCAACCAACCAACCAACCTACTTACCTACCCACCCACCATCCACCCACCCACCTACCTACCTACCTTTCAACGTCTCTGAAATTTCACACTTTGGCAGTCTGAAGAATGGTTAGGAAGCAATGCCATGCACTGTAATAGACAGTTCCCTTGCAATGCTGCTTGCTACCTACCTACCTACATCATGTCACATCCCAGAACACAGAGCCTTCAGTCACTACACTATAAACCAATCACCTTAGATGGAGAATGGCTGCCTGCACAACACACTTCTCTGTAAAGTCCCTCTGTTAGCAAACATCCTCGCAAAATACTTAAGTTAATTTGCTGACTGGGACTTCCACTTCACATGGTGTGCCACTTCATCTCAATGAGCACAGAACAGAAGTACAGTAACACCGTAACAATAAGCATTTGTTACTCTCTAATGGTGGCTGAAGTATTGGCAGTTCTACACAACACAGATAATAACGTACAAGGGCATTCATGATGCAATATTGTTACTAAATGGTAAAAGCACTGGTCAATAACTGGTTCTCAGTCAGGACTGCACAAGTAATGACAACCTATCTGGATGGAAATAACAGTTAGGTCCACAACACTTGCAGCATGAGCAGTCAGTCACAAGATCCACTTATGTAGCAAGCATACAGATTCTGGCACTCAAATTCAGCAGAATACTGATGTCTTTATGTCTGTTAACACATTATGTGCCAGTTCCAGGTGCCTCCATTATCAATGTGCTATCTTCCCAAAGCCATCAATAGAGCACTCCATTACGGACAAACTCCGACCTTCCGAATTTGTTCATAGCATTTATGAATACAGTGTCTATCTATTCTTATCTCATTCACTTCATGGAGATGAAGCTGTATCGCCTTACCACTGTACTGCATGTCAACTCCAATTATAAGTAACAAAATAATTCTGATTTTAAGCTTTCGCCATGTCCTATATGTAATATGTTTTCTTTTGGGTAATTCCCCGGCGTCACAATGCTAATAGCCGAGCTATTAGCATTGTGACGCCAGGGAATTACCCAAAAGAAAACATATTACAACAAAATAATTACTTTGTACTTGATATGAATATTATATAGGTAAAATGGTGGTCTAATGGACTTAGATGCTTGCAACTAGCCAGCAGGGATATGATTACACAACAGATGTGACAACCAATATTATACTTGGAGAAAACAGAACACAACGTGTTCTGTCAACAAAAAGTCATAAAAAATCAAACAACTGATACAGTACTGTAAATTTACTTCAGTGTAACACATTTAGATAAAGTGCTACATATTATGCCACAAGCACCACAATTCTAGGACATATTCATTCAAGATATGTATTAACTATTTAAGCTATTTCTATGAACTTTTCTTTTCTGGTGAATGGATGTCATCCCCAAGACTAACCCAAAGAACAGGGAACATTAACTCTCATTACCTGCTTGTTCAACTTACTGACACTGTATAGTGTGATTACTCCCCATGAGCAGGGCTCAAAATGCAAAGAAATTACTGACACTGCACATTTATTAATGTGTAACATTCATTGGGTTTTCATAGCAAAAATGCCAATTAGTTCTCATGCTTAAATTTATCACGGACTTCAAATACCGCAACAGAAAATGCCTGAAATGTTATGGACACAGGTCCTCCAGATACCACAGTCACAATTCACCATTGCTTGGTGTTGTTTTTTCAATGAAACCAGCTATAAATTCAACTACAGATTATTGCAGAGAGAACAGAAATATTGGACTTACCTTGGCCAGCACCAAGAGCCCCATACACACCCAAATAAAGGTTTTGTTTGCTACCATCTGTCTCATTCCCATACATAGACATATCATTTGACCATTCTGCAAGCCATACATTGGAACCAATTGAGAAACCCTGAAAAATCATGTTGAAAACTATCGTTGCGCCAGAAAGGAAAATGCCAATATTTCTGAGATAATGGGCATACACACGCCACTTCACCTGTGGAAGGAAAAATAGGAAAAATTAGCACAACTCCTCAAAACATTAGGATCTTAAACACTATTTATTAAACCCTATTACATGGAATTTTGGTTATCTCAGAGTGGCAAATATTAATATACTATCATCCAAGGAGTGAAATCTGTCTGTACTCTAATGCAAATTTAGCACAGAGACAGCAGGATGGTCAGACACACTGGTTCTCATCTGATGATGCCCACTCCCCCAACTTCTCTGTTAACCTCCTCCACCCACCTCCCCCCCCCTCTCTCTCTCTTGATGAACCTTCCTCAATTCTGATTTTCTGCTCACTAAGTGTTTTAACTTAACACACTCATCTCTCTTCTTGAAAACCTACATGTATCACATTTGGATTCCAATGGTATTCACTTTCATTCTGTATGGCACATCGGTGTTTGCTAAATAATTTTTTTTAAATAACTCAGGTCATATGCGTTCATCCCATGCTTCAGATGCAATTTCAAATAAATGAAACAATCTGACTAAAAAGTATAAATGACTTCTCCTGAACTCTCAGCACTATACCACATCCTAACATCACATTTCCCAATACACAACAATTGACTAAGTAACAAACTCAACAGAGCACAGTCATTCTTGAAAAGTTAACAATTCCTCAGCTGTTCACGAAATACACTACATTTTATGGAACTCAAAGGATCGTTACCGTGTTCATAACAGCTCATCACCTGTCCTCATCCACAGCCAGATGAATGCAACATACTCCCATCCTCTCTTTATCATCCACTGTGTACAAGCCAATTTGAGACTTTCTTCTCCCACACAACTTACTATTCTACCCTGAAGATGGAACCAGCTGATTCCTCTGAAACATTGGTTCATATATACCCAACTAAAGTGTGTCACATCCTATGAGACAATAATCTTCAAAATCACAGCTGAAACAAACTCATGCCTAGCAAGAAGATGCACTTCAATCAACTTACTTTTCCAGTTTCAGCCCTCTCAGCTTCAATAAGTTTGTCTCCACCAGGTTTTGTAACAGAATTTGGAACAGTATCCTTGTCCATTGAATTACGTCTACGAAGTGAGCCAGACCTTTCTGTGCTACTTTCTACTGAGTGCTGTCTGTAATATAAATCAATATTAACAAGGTGTCATAAAAGGCTCTTATATTGGCACTTTAGCAGATGATATACTATATATACCTGCATTTACACTGAACCACCTTCACAAACTTCAATTTTCAGGAAAATATACATAGTCACACTGGCCAGGTTGTTATGTTACTTAGTGTTTGCATGCTTCATACTGGACAATTACGTAATCATCAGAATTAAATATTACGTGTATCAGGGGAGTAAGAAGCTGCATGCATGTAAACACACATCATTTGGTTTCTTCATGAACTTCCTCCCATAGGACCTAATTTGTGCCGTCCAAACATTTTGACCAACAGCACTTTTCAAACACCTGAACGAAGAATTCTGGGTACATGTCATTCCAAGCAGTCTTAATACACAAACAAAGCAGAGCTTCAGATGGTCTTCTTAAGCTTCCTGCTGGTGTTACGGGGCAGTTCTCAAAAAGCAGCCACTCCCAGTACAGAAGACATGATTCGTGTTCAAATGGTTTGTCAGCACCCACATCAAGAAACTGTAACCGAAAGGCTAAGCCTCCCTGTACGATCACTAGATCCAATTTAATCTATAAGATACTGCTTTCCTTGTTATGTGACACATCAAAGCATCTCAGAACAAGATACCTATTTACAGTAAACTAGCTGGCCCCCTGTCACACAATTCTCTAGGTCATCCACCCTTTCTCATTACATTTGAATGCAATTCCACAAAAAAAATTTTTTTCAAAAGTCAGTTCCCTCCCATTAGTCTAACTTGAAAACATCACATCTATTCTCAGTTTCCACATATCAACAAGACTGGGGTTTCATCTATATTAGCCATTTATCCTAAGAGGTTAACATTTTTTCACAGACTAATTATACAGTGCTGGCATATTAATTTTTCAAGGTAGTCTATGGGAAGCTTTCACACTAATATAGTTCCCCAACAAACAGCAGACCCTTCACACAGAGCATGCTGTGCCCATGTGGTGTCCCTGCCATGCTGTGTCGCTGAGGATTTAGATTTCCACAGTGAAACCATGTTTGATTCACACATACCATACCATGCCCATGCTGCTCTCCTGCTGTCCTATGACCATACCCCTCTGAATGTGACTTCTCAAGGCCATGGCACAGAAATGGCAGGGAACGGCATGGGATGTGTGAATTAACATCAGCCATCTCCCAACAGCCTGTGGGTGACCTGCCCAGGTTTGGTTCTTCTGGTAACTATACGAACATTCACGAGGGTTGTTAACCAGAATGTTACTTGCCTTTTGGGATGTGTTTAGTTGTTCTGATGAAGATGGAGACAACAGATTATACACAATATGAACTAACCTTGAAGTTAAAGCCAGCCTTTCCAATGTTTTTATGCTATGTCTCCATTGCATATTCTTCTTTTGGTTGTCTGTGAGCAACAACTCTTTAAAGTTTTCAAATTTCAAAATACCCATTCTAAAATATTTAAAAAATTTTTGCCTGTTATCTTTCATACGTCCAAACAGCGTGAAATGCTCCTTCCCCCTCTTTTGTTCAAAACACACTATGAATCCAGTAATTTTTTTCTACTAGTTTTCCTCCTCCTGAGAGAAGATAAAGCCCACATGCAATTATCACATGCTCCTCAAGACTATCCATGCTGATGAATTTCAAGAATGGTAGCAGCTGAGTTCAAAAGAGGATCAGTTAAATTGTTGGACTAGCAGTACAGATTTTTCAAGCTACCATGCGACTTTCATGAGGGACACAGCACTGTTGGAGGGGGCAGGGGCCCGACATGGCATGGCCGAAGCACAGCATGCACATGGCAAGGTATGTGTGCATCGGCCTTTAGAATGCAAAAATGTTACTGCCCGGCCAATTAATACTGGTTTTGAAATCTTGCCTGCACATCTTCAGGGATGTCAAAAATTCTATTGCCTTTATTCATATTCACTCCTGTAATGGGAACACCATATCCATATTCTTTTAGCACAAACTCCAAAACTTCATCAGTGATATGGGAATTCCCCTGCCTGGGTCCACAAAATGCCTTATGGATTCAATCTGATAATAGTTTGCTTTGTTTTCTCAAGGCATCGCACACTGAAATTCCTTGCCATGGAAATTGTGTGTCATGGTGCAGTTGTTGGTTACTTCCCCATGTTTCATTTTACCATTAAACACTTACTGAAATGCACTGACTTTGGCTTATTAGACGCTGTTGTACCTTTCCCTTCAACAAAACTACTCATGACTTTTACTGAATAATTTTAACTCGAAGTGGGCCAGGTAGCTCAGTTGGTATAGTGACTAACTATGGACTGGACGGTCCGGGATCGAATCCCGGTGGAGATGAGATTTTCTGCCTATCCAGACTGGCCTGGGGCCCACCCAGCCTCCTGTAAAATGGGTACCGGGTCTTTCCCTTCTCCCCTTCTAGTGCCGTGGTCATGGAAGAGTAGAGCTATACCTCTATCCCATTACAGGCCACACCGGGCCTGTAACAGGATCACTTTACCTTTACCTTTACTTTTAAATTGAAACAATTCTCACTTCAATAATACAAGTTAGCCTGAAACGAGCTGCAGCATAAAATATTAAATTCAGAACTATAAAAAAATGCATACAATTACTGCTGCAGCAAATACATTTCAATCAAATGTTTTCTTCCACGCACCATACTTGAGCTTTAGAAAAAGGTTCTAAAATTGTCTGTCAATACATCACTTTCAAAGACACTGTGCTACCAGTCTAAATATTGAGAATTACGAGTAATTCTCTTTGTCTCGACACAGGAAAACAATTCGGCAGACAGGCAAAAAAAGCCAGATTGTCAGTACCATAATGATAAACAGCAAGACACATGTTTCAAATACTAACTATTAATTGTATTTATCTCAAAAATAACTTATTACACATGGAAAAGGTTAAGGAACACAGCAGTCAACACATCAATGCTAATAACTCCAAGAGTCTGTTTCAATCAATATAGACATACAACACCATCATACTCGTGGGCTTCTCAACTTCCTCTGTTATCTTAGGATACTAAACATAACACAACATTTTCCATAGGTGAAAAATTACATACTGACTTAAGTCTGTTACGCCATGCTAATCTCATTCACTGAAGATATGTCACAGCATTATTTTAGTCCAACTTTCATGACTAAGGAAATGAAACTGTGCTTAAAAAGGGTGAGTAGTGGTACATATAAAACATCCCATTAGATAATGTGGTACACTATTTTACCACTTATAAAATCTGAGACATTACTTCAGAAACAAAGTTCACCCTCTCTGCATATTTTTTCATAACTTATTTTGCCCCCCCCCCCACCCACACACACACAAAACCACACACAATATCCAACAAGGAGGCGCGAATCCAAGAAAGTACACCCATCAAAGGCACAGCTATCTAATTTG
>Ga0131853_10018965_pt1 | contig 12516 bp, 8 predicted proteins | sample TergutLab28metaG_FD_92764 | JGI IMG/M metagenome (GOLD analysis project Ga0131853, IMG submission 92764) | Labiotermes labralis P1 segment gut microbial communities from Petit-Saut dam, French Guiana - Lab288 P1 (version 2) (version 2) | ecosystem: Host-associated > Arthropoda: Insects >...
GGAAATGGAAGTACAAGACCTTGACGTGGACACAATTCAAATGTGGCTAAACCAAAGGGTGTATCACGACGGGCAATTTGTTGGGGTAGTTGCTATAGGCTTTCCGTTTAGGTATATTTTTGAACCTACTTTTAATTCTTTTGAACAGGCAGAAATGCGGGGATACATAATCGACCGCTACGGTAGAGTTCGTGCAGATAGTGCCGAGGATTTGGTTGTTTTTGAAGGCGGGCTTCCTGTTTTTCCTGCTATCCCAGAAATACAAGAAAATCCAAACCTAACAAGGCATATCGAAACACATTTAGCACAGCGTATCGATTATATTTATCAGCTTTCTGCGTATACTCTTGATGCTATACAGCTTTCACACGGGCAGTATACCCACGCAAGTATCGCACCTATTACAGGGACAGATTGGTCTATTGTGGTGCTTTCTACTCAAGCAGGTATTTTTGAATCGGATTATTTGCCTATGGTTTTTAGCGTAATTGTTGTTATGGGCTTATCATTTATGGTAGGAGACCTTGTAATCCGTAGAATTCTTGTTAGACCGTTATTAAACTTAACAGAAAATGCAGCGAGGCTTAATGTTGCAGAGGGTGACACTAGGCTGTTCGGAATGGATAGGGATGATGAAATTGGGGGGTTAGCCCGTACAATTTATCAATCCCATATTGACGTACAAAAATCACATGAGCATCGAAGAAAATTTGAAATTGCTGAAGAGAAAAACAAAGCAAAATCGGAGTTTTTGGCGAGAATGTCTCATGAGATTAGGACACCTATATCCGCAGTTTTAGGCATAGCAGAAATAGGTATGCAAACCCCTGACATGCCAGAAAACGCTGAGGAATTTTTTTCAAAAATTCACAGTTCGGGCAAATTGCTTTTAAGGATTGTAAACGATATTTTAGATTTTTCTAAAATAGAAGGCGGAAAATTGCCTATTGTGCAAAGAGAATACGATATATCAAGCCTGATATACAACGCAGCCAATTTGCATTACGCATACCTTGACGACAAGGATATCAAGTTTAATTTGCATGTAGATGAAAATTTACCAATAGTTTTAGTTGGGGATACTCTGCGAATAGAGCAAATTATTATTAACACCTTGTCAAACGCTTTTAAATATACCGACCACGGGGCTGTAGATTTGTCATTGGGCTGTTCGCCTCTTGATGATAGCCGCACAACCCTTGCAATAACTATAAAAGATACGGGGCTTGGTATGACTTCGGAGCAGTTGGATACAATTTTTGACGATTACACTCGTTTTCACGAAGAAGAAAAAGGCTATGTTAGTGGCACAGGGCTTGGCATGTCAATTGTTTTTCACCTTCTACAATTAATGGGTGGAAATGTTGAAATAGAAAGTGAAGTTGGCGTAGGTACAACCGTGTTTATCAAAATCCCGCAAGAAATTGCAAACAGCAATATTTTAGGCGAAGAAGCTGCACAAAAATTGGAGCAGTTTAAGATGGATATTTTACACGATACTTCCGAGCGCAAATTTACACCAGTACCAATGCCCTATGGTAACGTGCTTGTGGTTGATGATATTGACACAAATATTTATGTAGCCAAAGGTCTGCTAGAATTTTATGACCTTAATATTGACACGTGTACTAGCGGGCGTGAAGCCATAAACAAGGTAGAGCAAGGCAAAGTATACGACATTATTTTTATGGATCATATGATGCCAGAAATGGATGGGGTAACTGCCATGCTCGAACTACGAAAAATAGGATATAACTACCCAATTGTGGTGCTAACAGCAAATGCATTGGTAGGTCAAGAAAAGGAATATATTGAACGAGGGTTCGACGCATTTTTATCAAAACCGATAAGAGTGGATAAGCTAAATGACGCTCTAGTTAAGTATATAAAATCTAAGCAGACAGCTGAAATTATAGAAGAAGCCGAAAAGAAAAGTGTGCTAAAACAGGTAGCGCCACAAAGCATTGAGGACTTTCACAAAGACGCTAGGTTATTAAGAAAACTACGAATGGATTTTGTAAAAAACTACAAAAATACTTTTGAAGAAATAAAAACTGCGATAAATGACAATAATATGGAAGCCGCTCATATTTTAGCCCATACTATTAAAGGTTCAGCACTGTTGATTAACCAACAAAATTTGTCTCGTATCGCAAAAAATGCAGAAAGGTATTTTGCAAAAAATGATATACCACCAGAAGAAACTCTTTTAGAGTTAAAACAAGAGTTAGAGCATGTCTTTGAAGAAATTGGAGACGTGGAGCAAAAAGAGGTAATCTACTTTAAAGGGTTTGAAAGGGATAAAGCTCTCTCGGTATTACACGAGCTAAAGCCTTTGTTAGAGTCCCGAAAAGCAGAATGTCTAAATATGATAGACCGTGTTAGCGAGATACCAGAAACCGCTATTTTAGTCAAACAAATGGAGGAATTTAAATTTGGTGAAGCTAACAAGAGTGCGCAAACTTTGATAGGTTTATTGGAGGAATAGGTTTTTTGAAAAATAATTCATAAAATTTTTCAAAAATCTCTTGCGCAAAAATCAAATCTGATATACAATCGAGGTGTCAGGGGCAATATTTTAGCAATCTTGGTGAATTGTCACAGGTTCACCAGCACAAACATCGCCCCCTTTAAACAATCGGAACAAAAATAAAAATTTTAGAAAGAGGTATGTTAATTATGGCAGTAAATTTAAGAGGAAGAAGTTTTTTAACATTAATGGATTTCACACCAGAGGAGATTAGATACTTACTAGACCTGTCTCATGACTTAAAAGCGAAAAAACGTTCTGGAATCGTTGGAGAATCTTTAAAAGGTAAAAGTGTTGTATTATTATTTGAAAAAGCGTCTACTCGTACTCGTTGTGCTTTTGAAGTTGCCGCTATTGAAGAAGGAGGACAAGTTACTTTCTTAGACTCTAACAGTTCTCAAATGGGTAAAAAAGAGTCTTTAGAAGATACTGCAAAAGTTTTAGGTCGTTTTTACGATGGTATAGAGTACCGTGGTTTTGAGCAAAAAGTTGTTGAAGACTTAGCAAAATTCGCAGGCGTACCTGTATGGAACGGACTAACAGACGTAGACCACCCAACTCAAATATTAGCAGACCTTTTAACTATTGAAGAACACTGTGCTAAACCTTTAAACCAAGTAAAAGTTGTTTTCTGTGGAGACATCCGTAACAACATGTCTTACGCTTGGATGTACGGTTGTGCAAAAATGGGTATGCACTTTGTAGCTTACGGTCCAGACAGCTTAAAAGTTGACCAAAACATACTAAAAGCTGTTAACGAAGTAGCTAAAGAAACTGGCGCTACTATCGAAGTAACTTCTAACCCAGACTGCCTAAAAGGCGCAGATGTACTTTACACAGACGTGTGGGCATCTATGGGTGAAGAAGCTCAAATCCCAGAGCGTGTAAAAATGTTAACTCCATTTAAAGTAACTATGGAAATGGTAAAAGCTACTGGTAACAAAGACGTATTATTCTTACACTGTCTGCCAGCATTCCACGACTTTGAAACTAAGCTTGCTAAAGAGCAAAACGAATTAGGTTACGACATTAGAGAAGTAACTGACGAAGTTTTCAGAAGCCGTCACTCTAAAGTATTTGACGAGGCTGAAAACAGAATGCACACAATCAAAGCTGTTATGGTAGCAACTATCGGCTATTAATATCTTTTACATTTAGGAAGTGGGGCAGTTCTTGTCCCATTACCTAAATTCAAAACATCGTTAAATTTAAAACATCACTATATATTCTTAGGAGGATTTACCAATAATGAAAAAAATAGTAGTAGCATTAGGCGGAAACGCATTACAATCAGGTAAAGATGCAACAGCAGAAGCTCAATTAAACGTAGTTAACAAAACTTCTGAGCATTTAGCAAAATTGATAGCAGGTGGCTACGAGTTAGCTATCGTTCACGGAAACGGGCCACAAGTTGGTCGTATCGTTGTAGCTAGTGAGAACGCTCACACTGACGAAACTCCAGCTATGCCATTTGACGTTTGTGGAGCAATGAGCCAAGGTTACATTGGTTATCACATTCAACAAGGTATGGGTAGAGCATTAGCGGCAGCTGGTAAGGGTAACTTAAAAGTTGCATCGGTTGTTACGCAAATGGTTGTTGACAAAAACGACAAAGGTTTTGCTAACCCAACTAAGCCAGTTGGAGCATTTAAACAACAGTCTGAGGTAGCCGCATTAGAAGCAAAAGGATATACAATGAAAGAGGATTCTGGCCGTGGTTACAGACGTGTTGTAGCGTCTCCAGTTCCTCAAAGAATTGTTGAGATTGACATGATAAAAGCGTTAATCGCAGCAGGTCACGTTGTAATTGCTTGTGGTGGTGGTGGTATACCAGTTGTTGAGACTGCAAACGGCTTAGAAGGTGTTGCAGCTGTTATCGACAAAGACTTATCTGCTGAGCTTTTAGCTGAAGAGATTGGTGCAGACGCATTAATGATACTTACAGAAGTTGAAAAAGTAGCAATCAACTTTGGTAAGCCAGACCAAAAAGATTTAGCAAACTTAACAGTGGAAGAAGCAAGAAAATACGAGGCAGAGGGTCACTTTGCTCCAGGTAGTATGTTACCAAAGGTACAAGCGGCTATTAAATTTGCTGAAAAATACCCAGGTAAAAAAGCAATCATATCTTCTTTAGACAAAGCTATTGACGCTTTAGAAGGTAAAACAGGAACAGTAATAACTAAATAATTTAATTTCATATATTAAGGAGAGCATAGAATGGAAAATGTAAAAGTAGCTTTATGGGGCTTTGGGGCAATGGGTCGTGGTATCGCAGAAGCTTTATTAACAAAAACTGGTGTAGAAATAACAGGTGTTTGTGACATTAACCCAGCGGTAGTAGGTAAAGGTTTATTAGAACTAACTAACTTACCAAACGCTAAACAAACTACAGAAGTTAAAATAGTAGACAGTATCGAGGCTGCTGTAGTTAAAGGAAACTGTGACGTAGTAATGCTTGCAACTGACTCTTTTACAAAAGCATCTTTTCCTAAAATGGAAAAACTGTTAAACATGGGCGTAAATATAATTACAACGGCGGAAGAAATGTCTTTCCCACAAGCTCAAGAGCCAGAACTAGCTAAAAAATTGGACGAAATCGCTAAGAAAAACGGTGTATCTGTTTTAGGTACTGGTATAAACCCAGGTCTAGTTATGGACTTGTTAGCTCTTTGTTTATCAGGTGCTATGACTGATGTTAACTTTGTTCAATGTAAGCGTGTAAACTCTTTATCTCCATTTGGTGAGACTGTTATGCACGAGCAAGGCGTTGGTATAACAGAAGACGCTTTTAACAAAGGTAAAGCAGATGGCTCTTTAGCAGGTCACGTTGGTTTTGCAGAGTCTATCGGTATGATTGCTGAAGGTTTAGGCTTAGAAGTAGACAGCTTCCAACAAGACATGAAGCCAATCTTAACTACTGTAGACCGTAAGTCAAAATACGGTTTTGCTGCAGCTGGTCACTTAGCTGGTGTTAACATGACTGGTCAAGGTTTGAAAAATGGTAAAGTTGTGATTGACATGATTCACCCACAACAAATTGAGCCAGAGATGGAAGGCACTCACACTGGTGACTACATTGTATTAGAAGGTAGCCCAAGAATAAGCATGTCTATTACTCCAGAGATAGACGGTGGTATCGGAACTATCGCTATGTGTATTAACTGTATCCCACAGGTAATTAACGCAGACCCTGGTTTAATAACTATGTTAGACATTCCAGTTCCTCGTGCTATCATGGGTGACTACAGAAAGTTAATCAAGAAAAACAAATAAAAGGCTCTAGGCAACCTCACAGGAGTGTTAGGGTACATGTATACCCTAGCACTCCTGTGAACTATCAAAAGTAAGAGTGAGGCGATGAAATATGGGAATGAGCGACATACAGTTTAAAGCATATGTAGCCACTCAACGCAAACAATTACAAGAAGTAATCGACAAAATGAACAGTCGGGAATGCGACACGGAAATACTTAAAAGCTTACAAGCATTAGTATCAGAATATGATGTTATACTAAAATCATAATTAGCTCCGAAACAAAAACATTTATAGTATGAGGTGTATTCATGGTAAAAAAGGGAACTTGGGTAAATATTCAAGCTACAATTTTAGAACCAAAAGACAGAGCAGAAGGCATACCAGAAGAAACCGCAAAAACTCCATTAATAATGTGGGTTTGTGGCTTTTTGGATGCTGACGCAAATGTAGGGGATAAAGTTACTATAACTACACGTAGTGGGCGTAAAGAAAGCGGTGTGCTTGATGAGGTTGAACCAACATCAACAGTGACATACGGCGACTTTATCCCAGAGATTTTAGATATCGGAACAAAAGCACGTGCTATTTTATTTGGAGGTGACGCTTAATGGCTAAGGATATGAGTTACAACGGGGTAATGTCTCGTAAAAATGACATTCTTAAACAAGCTATTGGGCTAGACTTTACCCAATTTGAATTAGGCGGGGTTGCTTTTGATTACGAAGGTCTAATGAAAAACGCTAGTTATAGCCTAGAAGAAAACGAAAAAATTCAACGCCTTGGCGGAGTTGGAAACACTCCACTACTAGAGCTTAGAAATATTACAGCCCTAGCAAGAAAGTACGCCCCAGCGGGTAAAGGTGCAAGGATTTTTGTAAAAGATGAAGCGACTAACCCATCAGGGTCATTTAAAGACCGTAGAGCTGCAACTTCTGTATACCACGCTAAAAAGCTAGGTTACAAGGGAGTTGTTGCGGCTACTAGTGGTAACTACGGTGCAGCTGTTGCATCGCAGGCGGCTGCTCATGGTTTAAAATGTATCATCGTGCAGGAATGTTATGATTCTAAAAAGATTGGTCAGCCAGAAATTTTAGAAAAAACTCGTAAGTGTGAATCTCTTGGTGCAGAGGTTATTCGTATGACTGTAGGCCCAGAGCTTTTCTATAAATTCTTATCTGTTTTAGAGGAAACTGGTTATTTTTCTGCGTCTTTATATTCGCCTTACGGCATCGCAGGTGTTGAAACTTTGGGTGCAGAACTTGTAAGGCAGGTTAAGGCAATCACTCGTGAAGAAGGTAACGAACGTGGCCCAGATGTTGTAGTTGCAACCCACGCAGGTGGCGGTAACTTGACAGGTACGGCACGTGGTTTAATAAAAGCAGGTTGTAACGCGCAAGTTGTAGGTGCATCTGTTAACCTAAAAGGTTTACACATGGCTAACGACGTTCATTTCAACCGTAAATCGTTTACTACTGGTCATACTGGTTTTGGTATTCCATTTGCCACTTTACCAGATAGAAGCGATATGCCAAGAAATGCGGCACGTCCTTTGCGTTACATGGACAGATATCTTTTATTAAACCAAGGTGAAGTTTTTTATATCACAGAGCTTTTAGCTAACCTTGAAGGTTTAGAGCGTGGGCCTGCTGGTAACACTTCATTGGCGGCGGCATTCTACATGGCTCAAGAGATGGACAAAGACCAAATAATCGTTGTTCAAGAATCTGAGTACACAGGTGCTGGCAAGCATATTCAGCCACAACTTTCTTTTGCAAGAAAGAACGGCATTGAAATAAAATTTGGTAACCCTGCTGACGAAATTTGTGGGCAAAATATTATTCTTCCGTCTGACCCTGGTCTTATTAAGGCTAAGGATTATGATATGGAAAAGGCTAGAGCTTCTTTAATTAGAAATTCTATGGATAAGTTTAACGACCCTAATCCAAATGAAGTAGGCATCAAGTTTTTAGCGGACGAAACAAAATCGTCTGTTGACTTTGTAAAAAGTAAAATTTAATCATAAAGGAGAATCACTTAAATGAAATCATCTTTAAAGCGTGAAGACAACTTTCAAGAGCGTCGTAAGCATTTAACAGGTCTTTCTAAAGCAGACCTAAGAACGAAGTTCTGGTCATTAGCAGAGGAAATCGTTAACCCGTTATTAACTTTAGGTTACGAGAACACATCTGCATCTGTAGAGCGTGCAGTTTTACTTCGTATGGGCTTTTCTTCATTAGAAATAAAAGACATAGTAAACACTGCAATTGAGAGAAACCTTTTAGGTTTTGGTGCAGGTAATATCATTTACCGTTTAGCTACTCAAACTGGTAGAGAAATTCGTGAAGTAGGTTTAGACCTAATGAACGGCAAACTTTGGGACGAAGCAGAAGCGATGTTTAGAGGTAGCGGCTTTACAGCGGCTGACAAAGCAAAAGCGAAGCCAATCCCAACTAGTGCAGCGGCAGCGGCGGCAGTGTACACTTGTGACCCTAACGAGAGAATGGACATTGAAGAAATTCTTAAAAACCTTGAGTCTTACCGTCCACGTCGTCGTGGTTGGACTTGGAGAACTCCAGCGCCAGGTTTAAAAATGGGGCCTTTCACTTACCGTGATGCATCTGCACCGTTAAAAGCTGGTGTGCCAATGATAACTGCACACAACTTTGAAAACATTGACCCACAACCACTTCCAAACATTACTACAGAGGTAGCTTCTGGTCGTTTTGAGGACGACATTCGTCGTATGCGTATGACTGCTCACCACGGTGCTGACCACATTATGGTTATCCGTACAGCTGGTCAATCTCACTTTGACGGACTAATCGAAGGTTCTCCACAAGGTGTTGGTGGTATCCCTGTTACTCGTAAGCAAGTTAGAGCGCAACGTAAGGCTCTTGATATGATTGAGGATGAAGTTGGTAGACCGATTAACTTCCACTCGTATGTATCTGGTGTTGCTGGTCCTGATATTGCAGTTATGTTTGCTGAAGAAGGTGTGAACGGTGTTCACCAAGACCCACAGTACAATGTAATTTACCGTAACATTAACATGGTACGTTCTTTTGTTGATGCTTGTGAATCTAAAAAGTTAATTGCATGGGCTGGACAGGCTCAAATTGACGGAGCTCACAACGCTAACGCAACTGCTAGAGATGCTTGGAAAGTTATGCCTGAGCTTTTAGTTCAGCACGCTATTAACTCTATCTTCTCTGCAAAAGTAGGTATTGATAAATCTAACATTTGTTTATCTACAGTGCCTCCGTCACACACTCCAGGGCCATCTATGTTTATGGATTTACCATATGCAGTTGCTCTACGTGAGTTTTTTGACGAGTACCGTATGAGAGCGCAAATGCACACAAAATATATAGAGTCTTCTACTAGAGATGCTACTGTTACTCACGTGTTAAACATGTTTATATCTAAGCTTACAAGAGCGGATATCCAATCTACAATTACTCCTGACGAAGGGCGTAATGTACCTTGGCACATGTACAACATCGAGGCTTGTGACACTGCAAAGCAAACTTTAATCGGTTTAGACGGTCTTAACGAGTTAGTTACGCTGAAAAACGAAGACGGTGGAGTTCTGCAAACGGCGGCTCGTGAAATCCAAGAGAGAGCAGTTTTATTCTTAGAGGACATGGTTGCTGGTGGCGGTTACTTTAACGCAGTTGAGGCTGGTTTCTTTGTTGACTCTGGTTGTTTCCCAGAGCGTAACGGAGATGGTATAAGACGTGACCGTAACGCAGGTATTGGTGCAAACTCTGTTATCAAACGTGAAAAAGAGTATATGGCACCTGTTACAGCTCACTACGGTTACAACAATGTAGAGCAATACGACGCATCTTGCAAAGACAACCCAGCGGCACTTATCGGTGGTTGTACGCTAGAATGTCCAGAAAAAATTATTTACATTGACGAGTTAGACGATGACAACGTAAATGAAAGAATGAAAGACATTAAGCCTTTCCACGCTGGTACAAAACTTCGTCCAGAAATGGAGTGGATGGCTGATGGAACTGTACTTGTTAACATGTGTTTCCCAACAGATGTTAGACGTGCAGAAGCAGCTGCTTTAGAAGCAGCTAGACAAATGAACTTACAAGAAGCGGCAGTTATAAGCCGTGAAATATTACACAACGCAGAAGGTACTCGTATCGAGTTAAAAGGTAAGCTAAACATTGAGATTGACACTGCAAGCCTTGTAATTCCAAAAGAGCCAGAGGTATTAAGCGATGACGAAATTAGAGCGGCTATTGAAGCTAAGCCTATGACTGTTATTTGTGGTACTGTAGGTCAAGACGAGCACTCTGTTGGTATGAGAGAGATAATAGACATTAAGCACGGTGGTATCGAGAAGTGGGGTATCGAGGTTGAGTACCTAGGTACGTCTGTATCTCCAGAGAAATTAGTTGATGCGGCTATCGAGATGAACGCTAGTGCGATTTTGGCTTCTACGATAATAAGTCATGACGATATACATTACAAAAACATGGCTACAATTGACCGTATCGCTAAAGAAAAAGGTGTACGTGACAAGATTATGATTATCGGTGGTGGTACGCAAGTGTCTCCAGAGGTTGCTGTTGAAAATGGTGCGGACGCTGGTTTCGGTAGAGGGACTAAAGGGGTTCATGTTGCTACTTTCTTGGTTAATAAGCGTAAAGAAAAAGGGATTTAATAGTTGCCTCATGGAATTGTTATAGTTTTATGAGGTAGTCGGCAAAAGCCGTGGATATAGCTTACAAAAACAAGGCTACGCTCCGTGAAACCCGTTCGGAGAACGGGTTTCACGAGGCTTCGCAAAGTTTTCTTAAAGCTATATCCACGGCTTTTGCCTCGACATCGAATATCTTACGAGACAAGCTAGTTGTGTAAGTCTTCGTGAACTGGGGAATAAGCTCCAAGGAAAAGGGTGATAGAGATGAAAAGGAATATTCAAATGATGTTGGTTTTTGCTATATTATTAAGTGTTGGTTGTGTAGATAATGAAGAAATTGTAATTGTTCCTGAGCCGAATTTAATTGAGGATTATTACGGAATAGAGGGGCATCTTGAAGTGGAAGATTATTCTGAAATAGAAGTTGTCTCTGAACTTGTTACATATATTCCGCCGTGGCAAGTTGGATATATTGAAGATTTACAAAATTTTAATACACAAACTCAATTTTCGTATGAAACTATAATTCCATTTGGGCGTTACAATTGGATAACAATTGGAGACGAATTTATTATTGCTACGAAAATAGAGCACGATGGAAGACCGCCAGATGATTATGGCAATTTTTATTCCGATTCTCTTAGTTATTATTCGGCACTACTGAACCTTGATGGAGACTATATTGCGCCGTTTGGTGCAATTAACGGGAGAATTCAAGTAGGCGATAATTTTGTTGTCGTTCATGACAATCAAGGCAATTCGGGTGTGTATGATTTCGAGGGCAATCTAATTATCCCGACTGGAAGATATCAACATATTGGTGAGATATACAACAACATAGCGATAGTGGGAAATTACGAAGGTTGGGGTGCAGTTGATTTTGATGACAATATTATCATACCTTTTGGGCTGTATAGACCTATTTGGTTTCAAGGACGAGGAGGCAATTTATTTTTAGTAGAAGAGCCAGTAAGCGGAAATACTCAGCGGCGTGGGGTATTGGATTTGGAAGAAAATACTATAATTGAGCCTGGTCAATTTCAATCAATTGGGAGCATACATGTCGAGCATGGAGTAATAGTGGTTGGAAGGCCTAGTACAGGAGGTTTTATTGGAGTATCGCTTTTTAATATAGAAACAGGAGAAGTAACTTCTTTTTCTAGTGCAGTGCGTAGACCAAATGATAGTTTAACAGTTGTTGGGTCAGATCGTATAATGACAAGCCGTGGGATATTTGATTTTAATGGTGAGCGTATTTCCCCTGAAAACATTACTTTTCATTTGCCTATACACGACAATGAACGCAGATTTTTCACTATTTCACAAGATAACAAAAATGGCATTTATAACGTACACACAAACGAGGTGTTTTGGCTTGGTTCGGGGCTTCGTCTTGGACCACTGGTATATCCCTTGGTAATAGCGAGCAAGGGTTCGATTCTTAACAGTGCAGTGCTAGACTTCTATGGGCAAGAGGTAATCCCATTTGGCACGCACTACAGGATTGATAGAATTTTGGGAGAAAATCGATTTTTAATTCGTATGGATGAAAATGATAGGCAATCTAACACTCTTGTAAATGCTTCAGGACAAGAAATTATTCCTCCTAGAAAATTCGGTTATTTGGAACGCATATGGAGAACCAATTTTTTATGGACGGATTATTGCGATTTTTTTGATGAAGCATCGGGTGTAGTAGATTTTAATGGGCAAGTTATATTTCCTCAACACGAATATCTGTTTCGTGGGCATTGGGGCTTGCAAATAGACCCCTACACAGGTTTTGCTAGTGAACATTTTTTTGCGATCCAGGATCCAAACAATAGCATGGCTCTTATCCGTCTAAAGGAAATTGAGTAAAAATTTCTGTTCCTCCGACTCATTTTTCCTCAAAAAAAGAGCCATCTCTTCACGAGACAGGCTCTTATTTTTTTATTTCCTTATACTGCACGTGCCACCTTGTTAGAACGAATACAAGCTGTACAAATTCTAACAGTCTTAACACCGCCATTGTGTGATATTCTAATTTTTTTCAAGTTAGGCTTCCAAGTTCTGTTAGCACGTCTA
>Ga0131853_10018966_pt1 | contig 12515 bp, 6 predicted proteins | sample TergutLab28metaG_FD_92764 | JGI IMG/M metagenome (GOLD analysis project Ga0131853, IMG submission 92764) | Labiotermes labralis P1 segment gut microbial communities from Petit-Saut dam, French Guiana - Lab288 P1 (version 2) (version 2) | ecosystem: Host-associated > Arthropoda: Insects >...
CATACTTTTCCACATTTGCGATAAAAAGGTTTTTTTATAGTTAGGTTTTTTTTTTTTTTCTTACACAATTTTTTTCTTTTTTTTTTTTGACCCACCCCTCTTAACAACCCCACAACAAATTTTTTTCCCCCCCCCCCCCCCCAACTGTAATCTTATATGGAATTTTTTGCATTTTTGTGTTAACTGAACACCTATGAGTACATTTTCTCATTCCAGTTCAGATATAGCTTCACACAAGAACTTACAAAACATTTCGGAACAGGGAGCAGATTGGCATCTCAAGCAATGCTACACTGTGAAGAGATCATGCACAAACAAGAAACAAAGTGGAAAGAGGAAGTGACGTGGAAGTGATCCTAGTCTTTGTATTGCTAGACTTCACCACCAACAACAGAAGCCATGCTTTCATGTGCGTCATCATGAGAAAGTCACTTTCCTCCTGCTAGCAGCTACAGAACACCAGCAGGGTCCTCATCCCATGATAGATTAGCCCAGACCACATTCAGCTCTGTCATGAAGGAAACATCCATCATACCCTTTACACATACACACACAGACAAGTAACAAACAGGCACTAAGTGATGAAAAAACAAAAGAGACAGAGAGAGATTGAGAGATGAGAGAGACTGGTGAGAGACGGACCAGGAGGGTGTTTCCGGGAAGATCCCGGGGTCCGGGGATCTGACGGTGACCGCATCCCGCAGCAAAAATCAGCATCTGTAACACAACAGTGTGTCCACTACACCAAAGTTGCTCTCACACAAGTCACTGATCCTGAAGGAAAAATCACATTTACAGTAGCTTTCAGAAATTTCCAGTAGTGTCTTGCTATTTATTCTTACAAAAATGTTAACTGTTAATGACATCACAATTTATTTTATGCATCATACAAGCATCAAATGTGACTGAAATGTCAAATAATGTTTGCCGTGTGTTACTGTAAATGTAGCTGCCTTTCAGAATTCAGAGAAGGTTGAGAGGAATGGCTGCAGAATACTGCCATATTGACTCCTGACTGATTACCACACATAACATAGTGGGATGCATCTGCTATTCAGAAGCACAAAAGAACTCACATAGTTTTCAAGTAAACTATTTAAAACATACTGTGTAGCAAAAACATACACAGTTATAATGAGAGATGAAGGACTTCACTGGATTTCCCATGAGTAATGAAGACACTTGTTGGGGAAGAGAGAAATCACACTGCAAATAATCATTGTTACTGTAATAAGGAGAAATTTGTAATTTAATTTTATAATCATTTAATGCACAAACACAAGCTGGTCAATTATTTTCTAGAGAATTAGAACAACATGAACACAGCTAGAGCTACTTCCATTCAATCAGTTTAGTACCGCCATTACAACAGAGGCAGGTATTAATCCATGATTCCCAAACAATGCAAATGGAATTTCATTGTTCTGAAAGGTTTCTTCTAGAAAGTCCAGTGATTAAAATTAATACCGAAAAGCTTATCCTATCCCCAGTAAATCTTTTATGGTGTGTTTCTTATCCAAGAACATGGAAAGCAAGATTTTTGAACATTTCCTGAATGTGGATTATTTTAAATGAAAAATGATTTTGAGCCTGAAAAGAATGTTACCTGTCACTGTCTGCCATATAAATGATTAAGCTTTTAAATTTCAATAATTGTATAAGTCCCTTGCATTGCAGTATTTGTGAAGAAAATTTTGTGAGCAGAAACATTTTCAGAGTTTCAGTGAGCCCAAGTGAGAATGTAGTGCAAGTTGCCTAGAGTTTGAGTGTCATGACTGTGGATTCTAAACTGATGCAAAGATTCATTGCCATATTTATGTAATAACTGTGTACTAATAAATGTTTTAAATAAGAACAAACTGCTAGAATGCAGTATGCTGCACATACCATCAGAATCTAATATCAGGATGAACTGAAATATTCTGCCATTTTCTGACACACATTCTTAAACAAGATATTTTCCATTTCATTTTCTTGTGCCTTATTTCTTTTGACATCATATAACTGCAGTTTTTAATACAGTTCTGTAGTGGTGTATTAATTTGGTTACTTTTAATACATGAGATTATGGAAAGAGGCCATGAAGTTAATCAGTTGAGCCATAGCTTTTAGTTTTGTTCTGTGGTTCCACCTGTATGTTTATAGTCAAAATGTTTTAAAGCAGTTTGAAAATTTATGTTTACATAAGGTGATAAAGGTGGAATTACAACTAAATGAGAGACTTTTTGCATATTACAGGGCTCAACAAACCAATTAATTTGTCACTTTGTCCATGACAATTATGAATCAAGGCTGGAGAGTGTGAATATCTATTATAATACTTATCAACATTTTTTCTACTCTCTTTTTCGTTTCATCCACAAATACTAAATATACCTTTTATGCATATTTTGTAGGTGATTCAAAATATGTGCATCCAAAGTCTTGATGAATGCCTAAAGAATGTTTGGCATTGTCACATTTTTTAGCAGGACTATAAACTACATCGTGTTGTATATTTCTGCCATCTGAATTCCCAAAGAAAAGAAGTTTAGACCCTGGGTGACATTAAACAGCACATCATACTCCAATCTTTTGATAATATATGGGCATTTCATGCAAAAATATAAGGATGTTGATTATTCCATATACTGTTTTTTTTTTCTGGCAATGTTTGTAACCACTCAAATGGAACTAAGCTTCATCATTGAAACGAACAAAAAGCAAAATGTCACTTCTATTTGAATCAATAAAGATGCGGAAACCAGGGACAAAAATGCAGTCCTTTTTCATTATGTGCTTTATGTCTTTGCATTATATGAATACAACCCCATACAAACAAACACAGCAACGAAAATATTTTTATTACAACATTTTTATACAGTTGGAGTTATGCTAAAATGACTAGAGTTAACACATGGATGAAAAAGAAGTAGATTTAAATTCTTACTGCATTAAAATTCATCATACAATTCAGTAAAGGTCATCCCTTAGCATGCACTGAAGACGAAAGTGGGACAAGAGGTACAGCTGTACAGGATCCCCCGTACTCAATGTATAGGAGGCTGGGTGTGCCCCAGGGCTGGTCTAGACAAGCACAGAAAATCTCGCAGCCATTGGAATTCGTTCCCCTGACTGTCCAATCTGTAGCAAGTCGCTGTACCAACTATGCTCTACTGGCCCATAATATACATATACTAACATAAAAAATTAAAGTAATATGTTGTGTTCATCAGCAATTTTCGTTAATTTTACATCAGGTAGAAAAGAAGGCCTATGTACTATTTTAATAATGCCTACTGAGAAAGAACTATGCATAAAGTCCTGGAGCACCTTCTGTTTTATCACAAGACACATCTTCGACTATATTTATTGATAGCTATTTTTGTCTGTAATTCACTGCTGTTGGTCATTCTTATTTGTATTGCAAAGTACATATGTAGCTCTCTCGGCACTGCACAGTAGACATTTCACTTAAACAAAATGACATTCTACTCTCCAGTTATTTGGTTTCTAAGATGATGAGTGACAGACACATTGCCCATTTTTTCTAAGTGTTAAGGTAAGTGTCCACTAATTTTACAAAAGCCTAGGATCGACTTCCATATTTTAAGTGCCAGAAGCATGACACGAACCATGCAAACTGACATAATTATATCAAAAACAAACAGTGCCACCACAGAAAGTTTGGACACCTGGGCGACATCGTGGCCAGGATTTGCAGGCTGCTGTGTTAAGGTAATGTCTTTAGACTTTCAGTATTATATTTCTCAAATTTTCGTGGAAATACACCAACAGAAGAAACTTCTAATGTTTAAAAAAAAACCAATGTGACATAATTTTGCTACCACATCTACAATGCCATGACTGATACAACATTACATGGCTTACTGTGGCCTACCAACCATAGTTTGTAAACTACTGTGAGACCTGATTTTTGACAGGCTATGTGTACGAGGCAAGCAACTCTTGCTGTAGCTCTTAGGGTTAAGCAGTAACATGACAGCAGTTGTGTAAGCCTTGAATATCAAAAACATGTCAGCAGATGCACCATGCTGTGCTCAGTTCATAAGCAAGGTTAATTTATTGTGGATATGACACATTGAACCTCATGCTTAAGGGTGCATATGCATTATTTATGATACATGTGTGTAACACAGAAGATTATCATTATAATAATATTAGTTGCTTGTTACTGCACAAGCTACAGTGATGAATTTCTTTCAAACAGGTCATTCTATTCAACTTACACCATGCAAAAATAATCTCTACTTTTATTTCTTCCAAGCCAATTAAAAACAGTGTGTTTGTCAATTGTTTTGGTTGTAGGATCGAACTGTCTCTAAAGAAACACCATGTATCAAAAAAATCTCTGTCTTATGCGCATAAAAGTACATAAATGGTGATTATAAGAAACTTTAGAATCATGTTTCCAGTGCTCTGACAGAAAGTAAATGTTTATACTTGGCTGGCAGCCAAGCTCATGTTGAAGCTTGGCCATTGTGACTTCCAAAGTTAACTTCACAAATTTGATTAAGACATTTTTATTTTCCCTCATGTCAGAGATACACCAGCTATTAAATGAGTGATAGTGCACCGCTGTAGATGGTTTTGTTCACTTTTAATTTTAATTTAAAAAAAGAATAGAGCTATACCTTTACCCCACTCTGGGCCTCCATGGCCTGTTAGAAGGTGAACTTTACCTTTACATTGACTGTAATTTTAATTAATGCAAACTGAATACAGAATTCTATACATATAGAATATATTTGTTGAATACTTTATTTAATGTCTTTGAAAAACCATGCTCTAAAAGTGTGAAAGCCAGCACCTGATCATTTCAGAATAAAAAATATGTGGGCTGCAAGATCTGGGTTTCAATTCCCAAGATGAGCTAGAGACTTTTGCTCTTGTTCCTATGGTCCATTCTGGCCCTGGAGTGCAAGAGTTCATGGTTTGAAGCTGTACACTCACCCCATCTAGTATGGTGGAGGAAAAGAGTACCTATGCTGGCCCTCTCTCACACACACACACACACACACACACACACGCACACACAACTCTGTCTCTCTCTCTTGTTCTGTCTGTCTCGCTGTCTGGTATTCTTAAAATTACAAAATATTTGGTTCGTCAACTGCCACCACTGATTTCAAAACTATAATTTTAAAATGTCAGGTTCTCAGAGCAGGAATATGACAGTGTGTGACATCTTAGAAGAATGTAATTTTAGATTATTCCTTTATTCTCAAAAGAAAGTGGCTTACAGTTTCAGTTAAAAACTATGTTACAAGCAACTAACTTCTTTTGCATAACTGCGAGACAAATACTACATTTGTAATTGTGCATATGTTGATGAATAATTTTCTTAAGATTTTCAAATTAAAAACAGTGCATTATATTATGCCATATTTCTTGCAAGGTAAACACTTAGACTGCAGAAAGCAGAAGAGTCTGGTTTCCATTTACCTGAAAATATGACCTCAAAGCACAGTGGTATTATGAATTTGTGGATGATATACAAATATGTCCACAGACTTTACAGACAGATTTATTGTCTTAAACCACAACAAATTTTACATCCTATGCACCATGGTTTATCGATTGTCATCACAAAATTTAAAATTTTTGGCTCAAATATTCTCATTTTTCATTTCAGATATAATATGGCAACAGACAAACAGAATATAATCACTTCACTATGCAATCATTTAGTTACAAAATAATATGATATAGGAACCGTTATGCAAACAAAAGGCATGGTTGGGCAGTGTGATAATGAAGTTTGGAATTGTATGAATTATCATTCACTTGTAAATTTCTGTACCACTTGACACAAAATGATCATAAAAACTGATCTTGAAGAATATGCTACTGCCACAGACTTTAATGATGGCTAATATGTGCAGGTATAAAAATGAAGTACCAGTATTTATATGGCCACAATTTTGCCCTTTGTTTCTTACATGAGAGGAGCTTGGTCTCTCAGGCAGAGGAAAGAAGGCAAGGGTGTTTCAGAACATGTTTCTGAAACACATATTTTAAACTAAGGTGAAGGTAGTAACAACCTACCTGACAAAATTCAAAAATATGTTGTGAAAACAGAGAAAGTCATAATGCCAAGAAATCACTCCAACAAGAAGAAGGAACAGTAAAAGGTTATCTACATATTTCCAAAGTAAGGTCCCTTGATTAACCTGCATTTGCCTCAACAACAGTCTAATTTTTCCAGCATTCACCGCAACAGATCTCAACCCACCTGGTTTTCAATCTCTGTGATGCTAGGAACCTAACCAATGCGAGAGGTACAGGATTTCAGCACTGGTACCATGATTTTTTAACAAGATGACACCCCACCACTTTTCCACACAGAAGTCTGTGACTATATATACAATGTTCCCTCTGGCCCATTCCACAACCTCTGTGTTTCTAAGACCTGATTTCTGTACATTACACTCTGGCAAAACGTGAAGTATGTGGACCCAATGCCTACAGCCTTGTACGCAGCAGCAGCAGCAAAACACACGGGTGATAAGCAGGGTGGACTGTGATATGCTGTGGTTAGTATGGGAAGAGTTAGACTGCAGTTGGATCATCTGCTGTGCAACCAAGGACACTCATGTTGAGCATGTGTGGATAAACTTGAAATGTTTATTCATACTGTGTAAATGGTTTTATGTTGTGCTTTCTGTAGTTTTTGAGTATTTCTTTAAAGCTGTCTAGCAGGTCCTGGCCCACTCAGTGTTAGAACTGGTCTTAAGGGAACACTAATCCCGAATTCGAATGGAAGGGTGTGGCCTGGAATCACCTGACTCATACTCTGCCTCTGGCTCTTGTGGATAGGGTAATGAACTTTCTAGGGCAGTTAAATGTGTCAGATTTGTCTAGAAGCTGAGGAACTATTAGCTTCTGAAGAAAGACTGTTCTATGGAATCAATTTTGACATTTACACAAGCAATGAAAATGTACAGAGAACAGTCATGTCTTTTTCTCTTTTATCTGACTTTCTCACTATTTATGAATGTGACAGTCACATTATGGTGCAATAAGAAGTAGCAGATGAACCAAAGTGAAAGCACGGCTAACAGAGTATCAGTATTACTGTATGTCATGTTGTGCACAAATTTAGAGTTAAGTTTAGAGTTTGCTCTCAGTCAGTCACCCAGAATAACTTCTGACCCCTTCGTTCTCTTTCAAATAATTTTACAATACTGCAGTGGCCACAAGAATGAATACAACACCACAATTTTGGTGACGTTTCAGAATCTTGTTTAATTGACAGTTTTTGCTGATGTGATTGTAATGAGTCTAGGCAAATTGGAAATGTAACGGACACCATATGCAACTAATCAATTAAAGATGTCTGAAGAATATCAAGAGAATTTAAGATACATTTGTTAACTGGAGACATGTAACTACTCAGAATCCATCCGAAGTGGTGTGTGAAAATACAATTCACACATTTCTCATATGTATTAGAAACTTATAGCTTCGGGACTGAGAAATGGAACTCGATTCCAGACATACACATCCAGATTGACCATGGCGATAAACAACCTTTCTGGAGAAAAGGTCAGAGCATGAAGTTACACCTTTCCATTACTAGTGGTCCACACACTTCCACTTACATCTGGGGCAGCTCAGTGAGTAGAATGTTTCGGATATGGACTGGACGACCAAGCCATCGTGATTTGTTTTTCGGCAGAACAAGATATGTTTCTCTTACCCGAATTGTCCAGACCGACTATGGGAGCCACCCAGCCTCCTGCTCAGACGGGACCAAGGGATCTTTGCCAGGGAGAAAACGGCCAGGACGTGAATATTACCAATCATATCCATCTAGCGAAGAGATCAAGAAAGCGCGGAATTGCATCGTTACTGAAGAGCATTCATTAATGTCGTGGTACTTAAACAAGAACAGGGATTCGGGTTGACCTTGAATGGTTAATCATGTGGGACAGATTTACTGACCGTCGTACTTGTGACATAACTGTTCCTCAGGGATGTATTAGGTTTGGTCACTGCGTGGACTGCACGACAGTGAATGTAATGTAATGTAATGTAATGTAAATGTAACGTAACTTAACGTAATGTAATGTAGACTAATTTCGCGAAGGGTGCTCTACGGACGAAAGCAGAGGAGTAGATAAGACATTCACAACACCCGGCTTGCATGGGTTATGTTGGCAAGGGGGATCCCAAACGTACAACATACTACACTTTTTTGTGTGTTCTTTCGTATTGAATTACTTTCTTCTGAGAGAAGGTGGTATTTTGAGAGAGCTGGGAGTAACTTTGATATTTATTACAGGTGGGCCCCTGATTACCGAGTTGCTGGTTGCCCCCTACCTGTTATCTCTGCTGCTGGATGAATGGACCAGGCACGGAGTCAGGAGATCTCCAAAGAAAAGACAGTGTAGTGTCATGATTATCTAAATTGTCTAATTTAGAAATGGCCTCGCGAACTTCGTATACAAATAGGGGATTGAAAAAACGAACGCTTCATTTACAACCATATTTGAATAACATTTGATTGTTCAGTATGCAACATGTTTCGGCTTAAATTATAAGCCACACACACAACTGAATGTCTCGCCCGAAATTTAGTATATAAATGTGTTCAGTGAATTTTCCAGCATCTGAATACAAAATTTATAAAACGTACATCCTTCCACTTCTCTATCTTGACAGTTCACTTGCAGACTTCACAGAAACAGACATATAATCTGAGGTCGAAATATCATCAGTTATTAAAATGTCAGGCCAATGGATTTCTAACAGAGACTGCAGACAGTCAGTGTCTGCACCATGTACGGTGGAAATGTACTTATCCTGCTTCCGAGAAGCCATTATGAGCGAGTGTTGATGGCTACTGGAGAATTAAAACTAATCAAGAAATAAATGATATATTAGAAGGACAAAATAAAATTCGGTTTATTAAAAAACGAAGATTAAACTGGTTAGGCCATATTGAACGCATGGCTGAGGATAATATTGTGAAGAAGATTAAGAGATGGAAACCCATGTCTGAAAGACCAGTTGGAAGACCTAAAGCACGTTGGGAAGATTACGTTTTGGAAGATATAAAGAGCATAAACATAAGCAATTGGGAGAAAGTAGCATAGAATAGAGATAGTTGGAAGAAAGTGGTTGAGCAGGCCAGAACCTTATACAGGTTGTAGCGCTTTGTAAGAAGAAGTTTATGGGCGAGTGAACTATGTGATGCTGCGATATCAAATATTATCAAATTACTTAAACCAGTGCACAGAGTCTCAACTGCTCATTACTTAGACAAGATCAGGGAATTTATCTCAGTATTTAACCAACTTGATGCACAAAATTTGTTTTACAGTAAGTTTTATTTCATGCCTCTACATGTTTCGAGCACATGTGCTCGAAACATGTAGAGACATGAAATAAAACTTACTGTGAAACAAATTTTGTGCATCAAGTTGGTTAAATACTGAGATAAATACACTGCGATGCAGGTCAACAAAACGTCAAAAGATCAGGGAAGTTTTCTCACCACACATAGACTTCAAGGCGCAAGACGAGTGAAATAATAATCGGGAATTAATAACCTGGCACACGCATTTTAAAATACTTCTTCTTCCAAGACCTGCGTCCTCCTCTGAGAGGAATTTGCAAACAACTTGTGAGAGAATTCCAGTCTTCTGGAATAAGACAGCTTTTCAATCGGCGAAAAAAACTATTTTTTTTTCTTGCGAGGGCACTGAAGAAGAAGAAAACAAGCTACTCCAAAAATTCGGTAACAATTTACCAATAGACACGGCGTAAAACCCCCAAGACTTGTACCTTCATCGTCACTTCTCTGAGAACCTCAAATCTCGCAAATTCGTGAGGACTTCTTACATTTTCCATCTGCATATACCCGAAGAGATTTACTGGTCTTATTTTGCTTACATGTCTTTCTAATACGTATTTCGGGTGCCTTCCCAGCGAATAGCCCCGCTGAGGACGGAAGACAGCGGGGCGTGAATCACGCGGTCCGGTACAGACCTGGAGACTGCGTGCGAAGGTGATCTCTGGGCTCCATTTAGTGCTGAATTTGTAAACCCTTGCAGCTTCAATACCTACAGGTGTGATATGTAGGAACAAAGACAAATTTACTTTTTCAAGCGCCTTTACATAGTCGCGAAAAGCGCCTATTAGCTTTCTCTTGTCCGACCGTCTGTCCGTATGTATCAGCACCGCTCCAACTGGATGGACTAACGAGACGTTTGATGTTGCGGACTTTTATGAAAATCCGTCGAGAAAATCTCAATATGGTAAAAATACGGCAAAAATGTCGGGCCATTGACACGAGAGCCTCGGTAAGTTTCATTTCTGCCGGCGACATTAAATCGTCATAAAAACGCTTTCTGGGAGTAAAATGGTAGCAAGTTGTTAGGATTATCGAGGCGCTATATATATTACGCGAACTCACCACACTGTTACGTTAAACGTACATTACCTACCTTGTTGTACTTACATAACACAACAACCCATACAATCCAGCTCCATTATTCTGCCGAAAGTTACTTTCACGTCGACCTTCTCACAACGAAAATATGACTGCTGACATAGACACATTACTCTTATCAGTATCTGTCAATGGCATGGGCATATCGCACATACCAGGAACTGGACAGTTTGGTGATCAATCGAGTTGTATAAACTTTCAATTAATCATCGCTCCATGAACATTCCCTTCAACCTAACAATCCTCTGCTTCTCAAAACTGCAGAGGTAGAGAAGGCAAAATTGTCCCTGCCCCTGTCACGAAAGATTACGAATATAAGGGGAGTAAAGGTGTAACTTCTGTTTGGACCTAGGAGAGACGAGGTAACGAGGGAATGGAGGAGATTGCATAACGAGGAGCTAAATGATTTGTAATCCTCACCTAATATTGTGCGGGTGATAAAATCGAGAAGAATGAGATGGGCTGGGAATGTGGCGCGTATGGGTGAGGAGAGGGGGTGTATAGAGTCTTGGTGGGGAAACCGGAGGGAAAGAGACCACTGGGGAGACCTAGGCATAGATGGGTGGATAATATTAGGAAGGATCTCGAGGAGGTGGGACGTGGGTATATGGACTGGGTTGGGCTGGCCCAGGATAGAGACAGGTGGCGGACGCTTGTGAGTACGGTAATGAACCTTCGGGTTCCATGAAATGCGGGGAATTTCTTGACTAGCTGCAAACCAGTTAGCTTCTTAAGAAGGACTCTGCATCATGGAGTAAGTAAGTAAAGGTGTAACTTCACTCATTCTCGACACTAAATGGAGATCAGTGGTCAACTTCACGGTCCGGCCGATTTAACCCACCATATTGTTATTTTGAATTCTACAAAAAATCCGCATTAAAATGTTACACTTTCTTCAAATGCCTATTTCCACGAATTGCTTCAGTGTCACAAATTAATTGTCACTATCTGCAGGACGTTAGAAGTTCATGAAGTTTATATTTTCTTCTTTGTCAAAACTTTCGTAACAAATTTCTTGAAAATCTTCATACTACTGAGAGGAATTATTCCGTAAGAAAAACGAGTAATCTAACAAACTGATGAACCAGACATTTTCCCCCCAAGCAAAAGATATACAGACACACTCTTTTGTTTCCTGTGACGTCTTCATTCGGCTATTGACAGATTACGTTGCATGCTACCAAGCCAATGTTCTGAAGCACAACGAATCGCAAAGCACGAGAACTTTTACACAAAATTAATGGTGAAAATATTGTCTATGTGAGATAACTGCATGAAAGGAGCAAGAAGGTTACCAAATGCATAGGCCTATTTGCAACTCTAGCTCAGTATTTGAGATAGATGTACTTCCAATTTCTGACAGTTAACCCACACAAGAAACTTGATTAAAACGTGACAACGATGACGTCACGACGGTCGTAAAAATGGATTTAACTAATTGTGTATAGCAGCTTTTTCTGGTCACGCTGCCTAGGTTGAAGAGAGTGACAGCTCTCAGACAAGAATTCCGATGGAAACGCAAAACAAAATACCTTAATTTAGAAGCGGAAAATAATTTTATTAATCAAACTGAAATCTTAATTTCGACAGCCACATATTGAGTATTTACAAGAGGAAAGTACAACCAATTTCGTGGTTTTAAATAATCGCTACTTAAGGGCCGATTATCTAACAATCTGAAAATTAATTTCTGGGAAATAAATATTTTCTAGTTACAACTACGCCCGTATAGTTCCAATAGACTGAAACATTCATACAAATGAAAATCAACATCCGTTTCTTTGTACTTAATATTTCGTTACCAGCGTCATATACAAAGTACTGGACAGGCCCGCATCAAAAGTAACATCTACAAGACATATACACATATATATCGGCCCTGGGGCCCAACCAGCCTACTGTAAAATGGGTACCGGGTCTTTCCCGGGGGTAAAGTGCGACCGGGGCGTGCTGCTGACCACTCACCCCCTTCTAGTGCCGCGGTCATGGAAGAGTAGAGCTGTATCTCTACCCACCCTCTGGGCCACAACGGGCCTATAACGGGAAAAATTTACCA
>Ga0131853_10018967_pt1 | contig 12515 bp, 10 predicted proteins | sample TergutLab28metaG_FD_92764 | JGI IMG/M metagenome (GOLD analysis project Ga0131853, IMG submission 92764) | Labiotermes labralis P1 segment gut microbial communities from Petit-Saut dam, French Guiana - Lab288 P1 (version 2) (version 2) | ecosystem: Host-associated > Arthropoda: Insects >...
AGCATATAATGATTGGGTATGAAAAACGCTGCATATGCAATGTGATGACAAAAGTAGGTGTAAATTATGAATGAAAATCAAGAAATCATTTGTTCTTTTTGTGGGAAATACCACGATGAGGTGCAAAAAATTATCGCGGGTCCAAATGTTTTTATTTGTGATCAGTGTATAAGTATGTGTTCTGAAATTATTGGTGAGGAGCAATTCGCTACATTAAGTGAAGAGTTTGAGCATTTGCCAAAGCCAAAAGAGATTTATGAAATGCTTAGTAGTTATGTTGTTGGGCAAGAAGATGTTAAAAAAATCTTGTCTGTAGCGGTGTATAATCATTATAAGCGATTAATGTCTAATGTGGCAGAACAAGATGATGAGATTGAGATTTCAAAAAGTAATATTTTATTAGTAGGTGCAACTGGATGCGGAAAGACATTTCTTGCTCAAACATTGGCAAAAGTTTTGAATGTGCCGATCGCCATTGCGGATGCGACTTCTTTAACTGAAGCAGGTTATGTTGGGGAAGATGTTGAGAATATTTTACTAAAATTGCTTCAAGCAGCTGATTTTGATGTAGAGCGTGCTGAGCGTGGCATTATTTATATTGATGAGGTTGACAAGATAGCGAAGAAATCTGAGAACGTTTCGATTACGCGAGATGTATCGGGAGAAGGGGTGCAGCAAGCCTTATTGAAAATCGTTGAGGGAACGGTTGCTAATGTGCCGCCACAAGGTGGACGTAAGCATCCAAATCAAGAGTTTATTCAACTTGATACAACGAATATTTTGTTTATTGCTGGTGGTGCTTTTGCTGGTATTGATGAGGTTGTAAAGCGTCGCGTCGGTAAGAAGGTGATTGGCTTTGGTTCAGATAGTAGCAAAGCCAATGCGATGAGCAAAAAAGAGATTTATACTGAGATTGAGTCGGATGATTTGTTGAAATTCGGTTTGATTCCTGAATTTATCGGTCGTTTTCCTGTTTTGGCTGCGCTATCACCGCTTGAGATTGAAGATTTGGTAAGAATCTTAACGGAGCCAAAGAATGCGTTAGTGAAGCAATACAAGAAGATTTTTAGTTTGGATAATGTTGAGCTAACCTTTGAAGAAGATGCGATTCAAGCGATTGCTGAAAAAGCCATTGAGAAGAAAACTGGTGCGCGTGGCTTGCGTTCGATTATTGAAGCGATCATTACGGATATTATGTTTGAAATTCCATCGAATGAGAATATTGAAAAATGTGTCATTACCCGTGAAGTTATTCTTGAGGCAAAAACGCCTGAAATTATTGAGGGTGTTGCTTAAATTAAAAGTGCAACTAGATAAGTTGGAATTTCTGAGTAAAGTGTGGTAAAATAGATAAAAGGAAGGTAAACTTTCAAAGGAAGGCCGATGATCCTCCTTCTGGAAAGCTTAGGCTTCCTTTTGCACTTGCTGTTTATACAAGACACTTGTTGTGTGTGAAAAGCACATCGCTACCAAAAAAGGCAGTGATTGATTAGAGGTGAAATTAAATGAATATTGATATAAAACAAAATGAAGAAATCATATTACCCTTAATGCCAGTTCGTGGCATTGTCCCATTACCATATAATGAATTAACGCTAGAAGTAGGACGCCCTAAATCAATTGAGGCACTTTTAGCAGCAGAAGAAACTGAGGATTATATTTTACTCTCACCACAGGAAGATTTAGATGCAAGCTTTCCAGATAAGGATAGTATTTTTGAAATAGGGATTGTCGCGCAAGTTGTTAATCAAGTTCGGCAGCCAAATGGTCATTACCGGGTTAAATTTAAACTTTTAGTTCGGGCGCAAGTCGAAACTATTATTGAAACGGAATTACATTTCAAAGCACAAATCTCGATCATGCCATCTTTAAGTGAGGAAACAGAGGATGAAGAGGTTAAGGGGCGCATGTTATTAAAGGAGATCAACAATCCATCTAGTCGGATGTTTTCAAGATCAATGGAGTTACGAAGGTTAGCTAAAACAAAGCCATCTCTTGATTTGCTCACAGATGTTGCAGCTTTCTCGTTGAAAATTAGTGATGAGAACAAATTCAAATATTTATCGATTATTGATGTGAGCGAAAGGTTAAATACCATTCTTGAAGATATTGAAGCTGAGAAGCAAGCGATTGAGTTGGAGAACAAAATTAACAACGAGATGCGTAAAAATGTCGAGCAGCATCAAAAGGATTATATTCTACGTGAAAAAGTTAAAGCGATCCATAAAGAGTTAGGTGATGAAGCTTCAACGAATGCGGCAGTTGAGAAATTCCGTGAGCGGTTAAAGAAAGCAGGAATGCCTAAACATGCAGCGAAGAAGGTTGAAGAGGAAATCAAACGTTTTGAAATGACACCAAGCCAAGCGGCAGATTCAGGTGTGTTGCGCAACTATATCGAGTGGATGCTAGATATTCCTTGGTCAAAAAAGACCCAAGATAAAAGGGATTTAGTCTTTGCTGAGCAAACGTTAGATGCTGAGCATTACGGACTTGAAAAAGTAAAGGATCGCATCTTAGAGTATCTTGCCGTCAAAGCGATGACTGGGAAAACGCCACCTGCGATTCTCTGTTTGTCTGGGCCTCCAGGTGTAGGTAAGACCTCGCTTGCAAAGTCGATTGCGACTTCTCTTGGGCGTAAGTTCGTCAAAATGTCTTTAGGTGGGGTGCGTGATGAAGCAGAAATTCGTGGTCATCGCCGCACATATATCGGTTCGCTACCAGGTCGCATTATCCAAGGGATGAAAAAAGCTGGTACGATTAACCCTGTCTTCTTGCTAGATGAAATCGATAAAATGTCAAACGACTTTAGAGGCGATCCCGCTTCGGCAATGCTTGAGGTGCTCGATCCAGAGCAGAACGCTAATTTCGTTGATCATTACTTGGAAGAAGAATATGATTTGTCGAAAGTGCTTTTTATCGCAACAGCGAATGATTTATCGAACATTCCAGGACCACTTCGCGATCGAATGGATATTATTGAAGTGTCGAGCTACACAGAAATTGAGAAATTTGAAATCGCCAAACGCCACCTTGTTGCAAAGCAACTTGAAGCGCATGGACTAGATGAGTCGCAGCTTACATTCGAAAATGATTCAATCGTTGAAATGATCCAGCATTATACAAAAGAAGCAGGTGTTCGTCAACTAGAGCGTACCATTGCTGAGGTTTGCCGTAAAAGTGCGCGTCGTTTGCTCACAGCCCAAGAAAAACTAACGATCAAATTGAATAGTGAAAAACTCATTGAAATGCTTGGAAAACACAAATTCGAATATTCGCTTGCTGATAAAGAGGATCAAGTTGGGGTCGTAACAGGGCTTGCGTATACCCAAGCAGGGGGCGACATTCTACCGATTGAAGTGGCACATTTTAAAGGAAAAGGAAAGATTGTTTTGACCGGGAAACTAGGCGATGTCATGAAGGAATCGGCTCAAATTTCTGTCAGTTATGTTAGAAGTCGCGCCAAAGACTTTAATATTGATGACGAAATCTTTGAAACGGAAGACATTCATATTCATGTTCCAGATGGGGCAACGCCAAAAGATGGACCATCAGCTGGGATCACGATGACAACAGCGATTATTTCTGCTTTAACAGGGCGTAAAGTTCGCAAAGATATCGGAATGACAGGAGAAGTAACGCTTCGCGGGCGTGTTGGTGCGATTGGTGGACTCAAAGAAAAGTCAATTTCTGCACATCGCTCTGGTATTAAGACCATCTTGATTCCGAAAGATAATGTAAAAGATATTGATGATATTCCTCAGACTGTGCAAAATGAAATTGAAATTATCCCAGTTTCGATGATTGATGAAGTGCTTGAGCATGCATTGGTTTAAAGGAGTTGTTTACAGATGAGAGTACTAGAGTGTCCAAGATGTAAGGCCAGTTTTGAAAGTATTGAGCCTGGACAAACAAAAGTTACATGTCATTTTTGTAGATTTACAACAGATATTAGGGATATTACAGAGGGAGGCTCTGATGCTTTACTGCGAAGAGGAATGCTCTTAGTTGAGTATGCTGACTTTTCAGCTGCTATTCAAGTTTTTGATCAAGCTTTAAACCTTGCGCCTGAGAATGCCTACATTTATGTTGGCAGATTATTAGCTGAGGTTCGATTGGAAAAAGAAAGTTGGCTCGGTAATCATAATGTAGATTTAAATCGGTATCCTAGTTATAAAAAAGCACTTCGATTCGCTGATTCTGAATTGAGACAACGATTGGAATTATACAATGTTCAAGTTCAAGAACGACTGGCAGAAATTGCTAAGAGACACGAAGAAGACAAAGTAAGAGCAGAGAAAGAACAGCGTAGACGAGAGGAAGAGGTTGCTAAACGAGAAGCGGAACTCGCTGCTGAGCATGAGAGAATCGGGGCGGAGGAGGCAGAGAAAAGGCGTAGAAATCGACCCAAGAGGATTATTTTTACTGTTTTAATTATAACTGCATTGGTTGGCTTTTTCCTACTAAGATGGAATAGGCGTTTGGATCAGTTTGAAAAGTTTACAGATTTTGATTATGTAATAATGCTTTTGAATAATGATACACATATGGATGATATCGAAGTGAATTTAAGTATGGGGCATGTTGCTAGCATGCATGATGAGACACCAATAGGATCAACTTTTGGGTATCTTAATCTTTATTTTGAAAATTCTATCCTTGTTGGAGTTACACTGAGTGGTGCGACAGTTTTTAATGATGATGAAATTCTTAGTGAAGCTCTTGGGGAAGAATTATCTCAAATACATGATGAGATTGATATCGAATTTATCAGAACTAATTTTCGAGGTGATTATAGATGGCGAATTATAATCACAAGAACAAATTAAATGCAAAAATTTTTGACTGAGTGGTGTAAATATATGAACATAACAAAAGCAGCATACATCAAAGGGGCAACAACAGAATCTCAATATCCAGAAGAGTCAATCCCAGAAATCATGGTTGCAGGGCGCTCGAATGTTGGGAAATCATCATTTATTAATTCATTTACTAACCACAAAGCACTAGCGAAAACTTCTGGGAAACCAGGAAAGACGCAGGTTTTGAATTTTTTCGATATTAATGATCAAATCCGTATCGTGGATGTGCCAGGATATGGTTATGCCAAAGTAAGCAAGTCAATCATTGAAGCTTTTGGCCGTATGATTGAGGAGTATATGACCGTTCGCGAAAGTTTGATACTAGGGATTTCCTTAGTAGATTTTCGTCATGAACCTTCAAAAGAAGATATCGCGATGTATGAACTTTATAAATATTATGACATCCCAGTACTTGTGGTTTGTACAAAAAAGGATAAAGTAAACAAATCACAACATAAAAAGCATGAGGCAATGATCCGTAAAACCTTGGGCATGGATGAGGATGATATTTTGGTTATTTATTCCTCAGAAACGCATGAAGGGCGCGATGAAGTTCATGAAATTATTGATGACTTGCTTGAACAATATGCAGGATTGAATGAGGAGGCATATTAGTGGATAAAAAAGACATGACTTATGAGACTCCTGAGCAGAAAATGCTAACCGTTCGAGAAGTAGCTGTAAAATTGTATGAGGCGAAACAACGTTTTACTTATGCTGACTATTTAACTTGGCCAAATGAAGAACGATGGGAATTGTTGAATGGGTTACCTTTTGAAATGGCTGCACCAACTAGAAAACATCAGAAAATTATTGGTATTTTGCATGCAGCATTCTTTAATTATTTAAAGGACAAAGCATGTGAAGTCTATCTTGCACCATTTGATGTGAGATTAAGTGATGAAGATGAAGAAATTGATACTGTGGTTCAACCCGATCTTTCAGTTTTTTGTGATTTAACCAAACTTGATAATTTGGGTGCAAAGGGCGCTCCTGATTTAATTATTGAAATACTATCTCCATCAACTTCTGGTTATGATAAAGTAGTTAAAATGGAAATTTATCGTAAACATGGTGTAAAAGAATATTGGATTATCGAACCTAGAATGGAAACGATACAAGTTTATATTTTAGATGAAAACAAGCATTATCGCACGCGTGGTTATCAAGCTGGTGAAAAGATAAAAGTGCATATATTAAAGGATTTGGAGATTGATGTAAAGGAGGTTTTTCAAAATGAGTAGAATATTATCAGGCATCCAACCATCAGGGGTCTTAACATTGGGGAATTATATCGGAGCGCTTAAAAACTTTGTGAAATTACAACATGAACATGAGTGTCTATTTATCGTTGTCGACTTGCATGCGATTACGGTTCCTCAAGACCGTCTTGCTTTGCGAAAAAATATCAAAGAATTGACGGCACTTTATGTCGCTTGTGGGATCGATCCAGAAAAGTCTATTCTTTTCGTTCAGTCAGAAGTGCCAGCTCATGCAGAATTATCTTGGATTTTAACCTGTAATGCATCAATGGGTGAACTGTCACGTATGACCCAATTCAAAGACAAATCTGCCAAACAAGAAACAGCTGGCGGGCAAATTAGCGTTGGTTTATTTAGCTACCCAGTCTTGATGGCTGCGGATGTCATCCTATACGATACTGACATGGTGCCAGTTGGTGATGATCAAAAACAACATATGGAATTAACGCGCGATATCGCCGAACGATTCAATGCGAGGTATGGCGACACATTCAAAATACCAGAAGTCTACATTCCACCGCAAGGTGCGCGTATCATGTCCCTTCAAGATCCGATGAAGAAAATGAGTAAATCTGATGACAATACCAAAAACATTATTTTATTAACCGATCCTCCGAATGTGATCAGAAAGAAAATAAAATCAGCTGTGACTGACTCAGAAAGTACGATTGGCTATGATCGAGTAAACCGACCAGGTATTTCTAATTTGCTTGAAATTTATGCGGTTATCACGGGTGAATCCATCCAAGAACTTGTCGCTAAATATGAAGGAAAAGGTTATGGCGATTTCAAATCAGATTTAGCAGAGGTTGTTGTTGCTGAAATTGAACCGATCCAAAAGCGTCAACAAGAAATTCTTGAATCGGGTGAGATTGATGACATACTTGACCGTGGGCGTGATGCGGCAATGAAGCTTGCTGCGAAGAAGATTTCAAAAGTGAAGCACAAAGTCGGCTTAGGTCGCAAAAGATAATGAGAAATCGACTCCATCTGGGGTCTTTTTTACTGCGATATCGTCTCATTTGTCACAAAAACGAATATTTTGACATTCTACTATCGGAGTGATATAATAATGAATCAGGAAAACAGGCTGAAAACTAACCAAAAATTTGCAAAAACTTTATTGTGACTGTCTATAATAAAGTTGACTCAAGATAGTATATACCACGGATGATTAGGGGATTCTATTTATAGGTGAAGAATGAAAAGAGGTATTTGTCATGAAAATGGATGCAGAAACAAAGAAAAGGTATATGGCGTGGAGGAGGCGGAAAATTTTAAAAAGGATAGTCTTTTTGAGCGCATGTATCATTGTGGTTGGAGCTGGTTTTATTTTAGCTACAAATCGACGTGATCGGGATAATGAGGGTGATTCGCTTGTTGAAAGACCAGCATCGACTGAGATTGATGAATCTACGAATTCAGATGAGACAGTTCATGTGAATGCGCCTGTACTCAGCACAGAAATATCTGATACTGGTGAAATGAGAGCACCAATTGTATTTTGTGGTAACAGAGCTGATCCAGAAGCGGCAACGACTCTAACTGAGGAACAAGCGCTCTCTTATTTGGCACTTGTCAATCGCTGTTATCGTGTATCAAGTGAATTTGCCCCGCAAGACTTGTCAGTCGTTAATGTTGAAAGTGTGAATTTGAACTGGGGACCTCATCACTTATTAAGAGAAACAGCTGCTCGAGCAACAGAAGCAATGTTTCAAGCGGCAGCAGATGAAGGGATGACTTTGCTCTTATCAAGTGCCAATCGAACGAATGATAACCAGACATTTTATTTTAATGACAATGTTGAGCAGCGTGGACTTGAAGAAGCAATGCGTGTTAGTGCCGTTCCAGGTCATAGTGAGCATCAACTAGGGTTAGCGATTGACATCACAACGCATGGTCTCTCTGGTGGGCTAAATCAAACTTTTGCTGAAACAATCGAAGGCATTTGGGTGAATCAAAATGCGCATCGTTTTGGCTTTATCATCAGCTTTCCTCGCGATAGAGAAGCAGACACAGGCTTCATTTACGAACCTTGGCATCTTCGTTATGTCGGCGTTGAAGCTGCAACATTCATCTTTACTAATGAACTCATCCTAGAAGAATATTTATGGTATCACAATTAATCTTTGAGTACAAACTAAAAAAGAGGTATTGATCATGGAAATAAATGAGTCAGGAAATCCAAAGTTTAAAGCTCAGAAGCAAAAGAAAAAATTATACTTTGTCATAGGAGGTCTCTTATTGACGCTATTTGTGGCTGGTTTTGTATACGGTTCACACATTTTTAACAATCGAACGACTGAAGGAAGCGGGCTAGCAAATGAAAATGAGACGGAAAATCATTTACCGACCGAAGCTGATATTTCAGATGAACAAGTTGATCCGAGCCTACCAGAAGATTCAGAATCCAATGATGAATCTGATGAAACGAGAATCAGACTTCAATTCGCTGGCGATGTTTTCATCCATCAAGGACCGATTGATGTTGCGAGAACTGGCGAAAATACATTTGATTTCAATCCATTTTTACAGCATATTGCCCCTTTTATTGATGGCGATTTTGTCATGGCAAATATGGAATCCCCAGTCGATGCATTTGGTGGCAATCAATCTGTTGCTGGGTGGCCTTATTTTAATGCCCCCTTTGAAGTATTAGAAGCTTTAAGAAATGCGGGATTTAATCACCTAAGCAGTGCGAATAATCATGCTTTTGACAAAGGTTTTGAAGGTTTACTCAATACAGTGGGTAGTTTTGAACGTGCAGGTATTGCGCATACAGGACTAAGTGTTGATATGGAAGATTTTAATACGCCAACGATTATTGATGTGAATGGGATTCAAGTTGGGGTTCTTGCTTATACAGATGTGATTAATCATCAAGGGTTTGCCTTGATGCCAAGCGACGTTATTCCGTTTGCTGTACGTCAGTTTAGGTCGTATAACTTAGATGATATGCCTAGAATGGCTACGGATATAGCCGATTTGCGCGAAGCAGGCGCCGAGTTGGTTGTCGTCTCATTGCACTGGGGTGCTGAGTATGTAGATGCGCCTACTGAGACACAACGCTTAATCGCTGCTGAGTTAAGTGAAGCAGGTGCAGATGTGATTATGGGGCACCATTCGAAAACAGTCCAACCGCTAGAATGGCATTACCGTGAAGATGGGTCTCGCGCACTTGTTATGTATTCTCTAGGGAATTTTATGGTTGATCAAACGCGACTAGAGGTGCCTGAGCCGAGAACGCAGTATGGTATGTTGGTCAGTTTGGAAGTCACAAGAGGACTTGAGGGTGAGATTAATCTCACAGCTACCGATGCATTACCAACCTTGATTATGCGAGATTTTACTGGAGATACATTAGGAACAGTCGATGGGGTGGCGATCCTGCCAATTTTTGATGGCGCCGTTCCAGACTTTGTTAACGATGAAGAGGTTCGTGCGTGGGGCGGGAGGGCTTATGATCATGTCGTTAATATAGTAGGGAGGCAGTGGATCACGACTGATTGATAGTGGTTATAATTTCACAAGATGAGGTGTTACAATAATGAAAATGGATCCGCAAACGAGAGCAAGATTCAAAGCATGGCAACGAAGAAAGGTCTTGAGGCTTGCAACTATTTTTATTGGCATTCCAGTTGTGTTGATAAGTGTTGTTGCTTTTGGACTGAGATCACGAGATGATCGTGATGCAAATGGAACTGAGGTAAATGGCACGACTGCTCGAGAGGAAAATACTGATACTGATGCTTCTATTGAAAGTGAGGATACGACTAACGCTGATGAAGAATCAGATAACGAGTCAGAGCTAACCTCTGCGACGATAAGGCTTCAATTTGCAGGCGATATTTTTCTTCATCAAGGACCGATGGATGCAGCTCGAACTGGCGAAAGAACGTATGACTTTCGCCCATTTTTCACGCACGTTAAACCATTTATTGACGGCGATCTTGCGATCGCGAACATGGAAGTGCCTGTGGATGCCCACGGGAGCAATCATCACCTCTCAAGTTTTCCACTCTTTAACTCCCCATTTGAAATATTAGATGGCTTACAATATGCAGGCTTTAACCACCTCATTAGTGCCAATAACCACTCTTTTGATCAAGGCTTTGATGGCTTACTTAACACCATCAATAGCTTTGAACGCGCGGGCATTGCCCATACTGGGATGAATGCCAATTGGGACGACTTTAATACGCCAACACTCATTGATGTCAATGGCATTCAAGTTGGAATTCTTTCTTACACGGATTCTGTTAATGGCGAAGAGTGGCGTGTTCCTGAAGCATCTCAAGCTTATGCTGTCAGGCGATTCAGGTCCAATACGATAGATGATCTTCCCCGAATTACCGATGAGATGGCTGAATTACGTGACGCGGGTGCAGAACTCGTCATTGTTGCCTTGCACTGGGGTGCTGAATATGGCAATGCACCTAGTGATATGCAACGAGTCATTGCACGCGCGATAGTTGATGCAGGTGCTGATATCATTATGGGGAAGCATTCTCATACTGTTCATCCCGTAGAGTGGCATTATCGCGACGACGGAACGCGTGGCTTCATTATGTATTCGTTAGGTAATTTTCTAGCTGACCAGACAAGATTAACTAGCCCATCTGTTCATGCTCAAATTAATGACGCTTGGGAACATCACCAGTTTATTGGAAGAACACAATTCGGGATGCTAGTAAGTGTTGAGGCAACACTCAACGACACGGGTCAAATTGCATTAGAAACTGCACATGTGTTACCAACTTTGTGCATGCGAGATTTTAGTGGCAATACGTTAGGTGCGGCAAATAATGTCACCATTTTGCCACTTGTTAATGGCGAAGCACCAGATTTTGTAACAGAAGAAGACATTCGTCTTTGGGGAAGAACGGCTTACGATCATATTGCAAACATTGTCGGAAGCGGATTTATTGGAGAAACGGTAGGGATAGAATAAACATGATAAAAAAATTAGGATTATTATTTACTTTAATAAGCGCGTTAGCGTTAATTGCTTGTGGTGATACCACATTCGAACCTGTAACGATAGATGGGTTTACGATTTCAACTGGAACACAATGGTTTCTCGATCAAGGCGAGTATGCCTTTGCTGACGAGGAACTAGTAGCATTTCTGCCAGATTTGAATCGCGATGTTCCATCACAAAATTTCACTTTCAACTTAGAATTGGTAAATGTAAATTTGGATGATGCTGAATTAGGTGACACATTCGTTCCATTACTAGGCGCTGATTCTGTGATGATTAATACAGAAGGCGTAGCGACATTTGAGCCGATTACATTTTACTATTCGGGAACATATACGTTCAAGATCGAGCAAGCTCACGAGAGCATTGAGATGGGCTGGTCTTTAGATGCATCAGCTTTCTACCTCGATGTGGTTGTTGCAGAAGACGCGGAAGCTGGTGTGTTACATGCTTATGTTGATCGATCTGAAACAATTGAATTTGTTAATGATTTCACCTTGTTTGTGGAAGATAAGCTAACCACTGTATTTAATTCCATTGCTTTTAGAATGAGCAGTGAATATGCATTATTGATGAATCTGTCAACAGGAGAAATCTTGTTTGATCATCAAGCAGATGTGCGAACCTTTCCAGCTTCTGTGACGAAAATCATGACCATCTTAATCGGACTTGAACATGGCGCGATGGAAGATACGATTACGGTAAGTGCTGGTTTTGATCAACTACTCTTAGCGCAAGCAAGTCAGGCTGGGTTTGTTTATGGCGAAACGCGAACTTTTTCAGAGATTTTGCATGCAGTCATGTTGACATCAGGTGGTGAAGCTACCGAATCGTTAGCTAATCATGTCGCAGGAAGTTATGACGCTTTTGTTGAGTTAATGAATACAAGAGCGAGACAACTTGGGATGTATGATACACATTTTGTGACTGCAACCGGTCTTCATGATGATGAGCATTTCACAACAGCAAATGATATCGCGATTTTGCTTCAACATGCACTAGAAATTCCTGAGTTTAGAGCGCTATTTACTAGACGAACTTATGAATTGGAAGTTCCAAATTCGATCACTGATACGTTGCATTCAACACTCTTTCATTTTGCCCCAACAACCGAATTTGCAGGTGGTGAAATAATCGGTGGACGAACGGGCTTTACGACACCAGCAGGGCTTTGTTTAGCTAGTTTAGCGACAAATGGGGAAGAAGAATTCATTTTGATTACTTTTAATGCACCCGACCCTGATGGCCAGCGGACTGAGCATATTCTGGATGCTTTAATGATATATGAGTACTTTCTACATGAAAATTAAATAAAAAATTGAGGTAGTGTCAATTAAAAGTTGGAAAAAGTAATAAAAACAAGAAGTGAAAGGCACGTTTAGGTGTCTTTTGCTTAGAAATTGAATTTAATGA
>Ga0131853_10018968_pt1 | contig 12514 bp, 10 predicted proteins | sample TergutLab28metaG_FD_92764 | JGI IMG/M metagenome (GOLD analysis project Ga0131853, IMG submission 92764) | Labiotermes labralis P1 segment gut microbial communities from Petit-Saut dam, French Guiana - Lab288 P1 (version 2) (version 2) | ecosystem: Host-associated > Arthropoda: Insects >...
AGTTAATCTGTCAACGTATATTCAGGACCGTTGGTGATAGGCAGGAGGGGAGAGATTTAAATGAGAAAACGTTAGCAGCGGACAACGGACGCTAGCAGTCCAGTGCGAATTCAGTCGCGTACGTGTGTGGTGTAAGTGGGAGTACAGAGAAGTGACTGTGTCAGTTTCCTGGAAATGATCTGGTTGTTTTACTGGATATAGCGCTACATTATTTTATATCAACAATAAATTGAGTAAATACAACAAGAAGTAGAAAAGAAATAATTAAAACTATATGTGATTCGGTGAACCACATCCGTTTCCCGAAAGAGGATCACCTACCAGACTGAGCGCGTCGGGACAACAAAGTTACGAAGGGTGATCGTGTAGAATACATAACAATTGAAGAGAACATAGCTCCATGTTTCGTCTTACTTGAAGCCATCTTCAATGTCTGACATCAAAGTATTAAATATATAATTAACAGCGTCTTAAAATGAGATGTCATTTACAATCAGCAGTTGATACAGTGCATTAAAATATGATATAAAATAATGTAAAATAAAAGAGACATGTAAAAGAAGCTTAGATATCATAGATGGTTTTGTAGGAATTATTTATTCTGGGCAGCTTTGTGGAAATCGTGAATATATCTCGCTGTCAGTTTTGGTGCGATCCGTAATAATGTAGTATTATGGGAGTTACGTATGGTATATGTCATTTTGTACGGCAATATGTATTTGCTGTGTTACTTACGTTATTTATTTCTGGTTTGGTTGATTGGCGGACGTGAAAATTATATCGCGGGTTTGCAAAGAAATGTACATCTTATGGCATCATTATGTCTGTCTGTCTGTCTTGTCTTCTTCTGTGCGACTCGAGAACGGCTGAACGGAAATTGGATCCTGAACGGATTTCCATAAAATTGGATACGGAACGGAATTTCATAAAACTGGGTACGGAACGGATTTTCATAAAATTGGATACCGAACGGATTTTCATAAAATTGGATACGGAACGGAATTTCATAAAACTGGGTACGGAACGGATTTTCATAAAATTGGATACCGAACGGATTTTCATAAAATTGGATACTGAACAGATTTTGATAAAATTTAATACTGAACGGTTTTTCATAAAATAGGATACTGGACGGAATTCCATAAAATTGCATACTGAACGGATTTTAATAGATTTGTGTACTGAACGGATTTTCGTAAAATTGGATACTGAACGAATTTTCATAAAATTGGATACTGGACGGATTTTCGTAAAATTGGATACTGAGCGGATTTTCATAAATTTGGATACTGGATGGTTTTACTAAAATTTGTAAGCACATTAAAATTTAGTTAATTTGAGATAAATTTAAACAAAAATTGACGCGATGAACTACACACCTCTTTTGCGTACATTTGGATCGTAATTAGCTGGTAATGTTTATCTCATTGAGAACTGTCTCTTACAAAATTGTAGTCCGAAAAATGAGCTCACACATTATGTAGCAATACACAATACTGTAAACCGGGCGGTGTTCAAGATAAACAAAAGATGACTAATGCAACAGAATTGTTAGAATATTTATATATTTCCTAATTTGTTTATAATTCATAAATAATCCTACATGTGTAAGAGTACTGTCGTTTATCAGCACCTTCATGTGGGCAGCCATAACTAGATCCGCCACGACATTAAGAAACGACAATAACCTTTGACGTCACATCTGTATGCAATTATCACACGTTCTGTTTACTAGAAATTCACAAATAAAACTCTTATAATTTTGCCACAATTTGTGGAAAGTTGCTGCGTTGAAAAAGCGAGACTTAAATAGTTTGTACGTAAATTAGATAAACCATAAAAAATACCAATTTGAAGGGCTATTTAGAATAATATTAAGTAAGATCTTAAATATCTTGGAGGTAAGAGTGGGGTCAGTGTTGGGTTGCTGTAGACATATTATTCCGCGTGATAAAGGAACACCATTTCTGTAGAAAAGGATATTGAAGGAACACAAATATCTAACACACAGAGAATGAGTGTTTGTAGTAGAGGCAAAAAAGTAAAGTTTACCCTGTAACAGGCCATGAAGGCCGAGAGGCTGTGCACTTCCTTCAACTTCGGTGTTAGATCGGAGTGTGTGGTTAACGCCACGTCCCAGCCACTCTACCCACGAAAAGGAGACGCGGTGCCCATTGTAGACGAAGCTGGATGGGCCCCGGGGGCTGGTATAAACGGGTGCGGAAAATCTTGCCCCCACTGGGTTTCGATCCCTGAAACCTTCAGCCCGTAACAATTCGCTGTACTAAGATATCCCGGTCTATTTTTATACAGCGTAATGGTGAGTTGGGCTACGCGGTGGTGCAGTTGGATTAGGCACTGCGCCGCAAACATTAGGGCTTCGGGTTCGATTCCCGTTGGGGTCATTGGGATGTTTCATTGACTTACTTGTAAACACTCGGGCCGCGTTATGGCCCTTGGGTCTACTCAGGTTCTAACAGAAATGACTACCAGGAAAGTTTCCTGGGGGTAAAGACGGTCGGTATTTAAGGCTGACAATCTTACTACTTTCATGTGCCGCTAGGAAAAGGTATGTAGTCAAACACAAGTTGTGTTTGACTACATACCTTTTCCTAGTTTCACACACACACAACGGGGATGACACACTTCCTAGATTCATGTGCCGGTTTCCTAAAAAAAACCTTGGAGCTTAAACCACCTGAAGCCCTAAGGGCCTCTGCAGGCCTGTAATGGGATTGCTTTATACAGGGGTGCTGATAAGTCCTTAGACCGACCAGGACGGAAACAAACTAATGTTTCTGTCAGAATGGCGTGAATTTCCTTCAGTGCCTTGCCTTGCAGGAAAAGAAACTTTATGACAGCTCGCGTCTCGATGTTGTTGAAATCGCGCCCGTCCCTGACATGCTTCCGAGCTTGTTTCCTTCCTGGTCGGGCTAAGGACTTATCAGCACCCCGGGAATTGTTAGTTTTTTTTCAAAGGAAGTATGATTGATATCTGAGACGTTACTGAACCTTGAATATTCCATACAATGTGAGGTATATCGTTACTAGCTTAGTAACTCTTGTTTTCAATGTTTGTCAATACATTTATTTGAGGAAATGATATGGATTTTCAGGGAAGCTGAACCTTGCGACTTTCGTTCGTGAACAGTTGAGTGGAAATGTCCCGAAAAGTCCTTTGGGATATGTGTCGAATTGTGGAAATGACGCTGTAGTTTTTGACCTGCGTTAGCGTAGTATCGGTAGCAGGTCACGGTCCATAGGCAAACAAATGCATGTGCCGCGCTGATATTTCGTCTGTGCTCTGAATAAAATATTCATGCATTCGCTTTTCATTAGCGACATAAACCTACACTGCGTTCTGGATGAAAGAACGGCGCAAGTGTAATTTACTATGTTTAGTTTTTTCATGCCCTGGTATAAACCAATATTGAACTGCATATACGGTATAACATAAACCTATACACTGAATTATCTAGGGCAAAAACGAAGGTCACGTAGACGCAAATTTCCCTTTTTTTTATGCAAACCTCGCTTTTAAAAACATAATTATTTGGCTTCCATTCATTGTCCTTGATACTTTGTTTGTTATCGATGTTCTTTAGAGCTAGCAAATATGTCACACTTCACTTTCGGTGGACCCAAATGTATTGTTTCCTGAATCGCACAGTCTTATTCAACTGCTACGTATTCATGTACAAGACAAAAGGGGAATACTTATAATAAAAGCGACTAGATGCACTAATTTCTCAAATTTATTTTTGGAATAAAACTCTACGTGTTCCGGCCTGATCCTGCTCGCAAGCAGTCAGCAAACCTGTATGACATATACCATTGCTGTGTGTACAGTGAAAAAACTCCTGATGATGGGCAGAGGAACTGTCCGAAACATGTAGAGTTTTATTCCAAAAATAAATCTGAGAAATTAGTGCATCTAGTTGGTTTTATTTTAGGAATTCATCACGATGCACGGTCACCTGAACGTAAATAAAAAAGATAAAAATGAATTCGCTGTAAGAGTCTCCTTGTTAAAAATAAAGAAAAGTTTTAAAAATTACATAACGTGTGTCCTGGGGCTCTTAGATTTCGAGATAAACGTCACCGTCAAATGACGGAAGGTATCAAATATGGCCGTCCCTTGTTGCACATAGTGAAAGGTAGTCCGGAAACGTGTGCTTTCCGCGGGTAGTGATACAGGTGAAATTGATCGTTAGGAAGTGCTTCGAAGACAGTCGATTGAGATAGTCCAAATTTTCGTGCAATATCGCTCGGGCTTCTCCACAGCTGTCTTCCCACAACTGCAATTTTGGCATCTTTATTGGCCGGTGCCTGTGCTGTCTACAGGGAGGCCTGCAGTCACAAATGCCTTATCAAGACGGTTTTAGTTTGAATCCCCGAAGTTGTTTATTTTTGTCTCTGTCATGAGCAGCCTGCATGTATGAAACTGTAATTGAAGAAAGAAATTTAAAATGCATATTGTCAGCGGGGTATGTCAGTGCAGGAAATGCTTTTTTTCAATACGTCCTCCACTACCTCCTCTCCTCCCATTTGCAGTCTATGCTAACTCGTGTACTTGCTTCATTTTTACTTTAGTCTTTCAAATGATTCTCAGGAAATAAAGTTTGACGAAATATATATGTCACTATACCATGGTTCTTTAAACGACTATGGCAGCATGAGGCACTTAGGCCCTAGCTGATACACACACACACACACACACACACACACACACACAACACACACACACACACACACACATACACACACACACCACACACACACACACATATATACACACACACCACACACACACACACCACACACACACACACCACACACACACACACACACCACACACACACACACACACACACACACACACGTACATATAATATATTGGCCAATTCGACAGGTAACCTGAAGACAAGATGAATGGAAGGACGTATAATAATAATAATAATAATAATAAAGCACGAAATAAAGAAACAGCCGTATTGGGCACTGCACACTTACTACGGAAAATCCCACTGGGTCAGGCCTCTTCATTCTTGAGGTTTCTAGATCACACACAACGACGCACCACAGTCGGTGGGACTCTTCTGAACGAGGGATCAGCTCGTTACAGAGACCTCTACCTGACAACACGCAACACTCACAACCAGAGAGACGTCCATTCTCCCAGTGGGATTCGAACCCACAATCTCAGCAGGTAAGCGACCGCAGACCTACGCCTTAGACCGCGCGGTCACTGGGACCGGCTAATGTAAAAGTACAGAATATATTTCACAGGCGAAATAACATAATATGTAACACAGATTGTACATACAGAACAGCTACTACACTGTATACCGTAGAAGCATGTTTTGTTTCAGGTATATAATTGTGAATACCCTGAATAAAGGTGATAAATATACTACTACTACTAATAATAATAATAATAATAATGTTATGGACTCAAGGGATACACACAGACAGAGAAGTTACAGCAAATAGGACACATAAAACAATTAAAAAAAGAGAGAAACCATGCACACTGATAGATGTGGCAATACCAGCGAACAGAAGTGCCACGTAAAAGGAAGCAGCCAATAAACTAAAATACAACAGTTTGTGTATGGAGATGAAACGAATGTTGGACGTTAAATGTATGCTCATACCGTTTATAACTGACGCCACCGGAAGAGCAACAAAAAGTGTAAATAAAAAATTGGAAGCCGTACAAGGAATACATTCAATAGATCCACTACAAAAGACAGCTATACTTGGAACATCACACATAATACGGAAAGTACTGCAGTGTGAAACTTGAAGCGTGAGCGGTGGGGATCACCGCTGGTTCAAGAGAAGTACCGGGAAGAAATACCTGTGACAGGAGACAGCAACAGGAGGAACAACAAGAGCAGCAGCAGCAGCAGCAAGAACAAGAACAACGAGAACAAGAAGACCAACAAAAACAAGAACAAGAACATAATAATAATGATAATTATTATTATTTCTAGCAGTAGGCAGATACCTTTGCAGAGATAACAGTAAAATTAAGGAAACCAAATTTTGGTGATTAAGTGAAATGGGCGCGATCTACACTCTTCTGGGATTTTACCCCAACGTAAAATGGTACTTACGTACCGACGTTTCGGGACAACATATCGGCCCCATATTTAAGGGTCGAAGGTCTGCTTAACCCCTGAAGTTGGGACTGTCCGTAAGGTTGGCACGTAACTAACATTCTAACCTGCGCAACGTCCCAGAAGGAAACATCTCACTTGCATCGCGGCGGAAGGCTGCAGTAGTGAACATTGTGAGGTTAAATTGCGGTTGTGCTTATTGGGTATCATTTTATTCTTTTACAATTTGTGTTGCAGTGATATTTATCAGTGACCAACAAACTGCTAAGATAAGAAGTGGAAAATAGTGTGAAGAGAGAGAAAACCAACAAGATGCAACAAGCAGATGTTTATTATCAACTTGTGTCTCAACATGTTTCGGGCATCATTATGCCCATCTTCAGGAGAACAAAGACCCTGTGTTACTGCATGTGGTGTACTGAGCTGTAACAAGCGGTAAAAAATAGATATTAGCAGTACGTCTTTATTGTGGGGTTGTTTGTAGTTAACCTAGTTTGAGGCTTCCTGTGTATGATGGCCGAAACATGTTGAGACAGAAGTTGATAATAAACATCTGATTGTTGCATCTTTTTGGTTTTCTCTCTCTTCACACTTTGGTCACGATGCACGGTCACAGGAACCTTAAGTGGAAAATAGTTTTTTTTGGACGAGAAGACATAATAATAATAATAATAATAATAATAAGGTAATATTGGTAGATTTCGGAAGTGCGTGCTTGTGTCTGTGACGTCTTTTGTAAGACGTCTGCGCCATGAATCGTGACTAACTGTTCTTCCGATTTTTTACCTGAAAATGTGTCTGCTTTAGGAACGGATGTGAAGACTGCAATATGGAGGTTTAAAAGTATGGAGAAAAATGAAGAAGGAATTGAATTAGAAAAGAAAGCAAGGGGAACGTAAGAAGTTACGAAGCATTAGACGGTAGAAGGAAGAAATGAATGGACGAAGGAAAGGTATAGAAAGAGGAAGAAATTAAGAAATTTCTGAAACAAATGAGAGGAAGAAAGGTAAATAATGAAGGAAAATAAAAAAAAAGGAATGATTAATAGAAGGACAGAAGCATGAGGCAGAGAGAGAGAGAGAGAGAGGGGGGAGGGGGAAACAAACGGTATGAAAATGAAAGGCGTTTGGTAGGCGGTGGGCAGGAAAAAGTCGAAGAGGGAATGCAGAAAAATGTACATGTGAGAATATGGCAAATGTAGTGCAGGTTTTTGCAATAAACGAATTTCTAAAGGGATGCAATTCCAGGTACGCAGTTCTAATGTCTCGTTAATTTCCAGTTCGCGCTCTGTTCTAGAGGTCACTGCACTTTGATCCTGCTTCCGTAAAAGCCGGGTAGCAGCCGGTTGTTCCTACAGCACAAAACTGAATGCGTGTCTCAAGGTGAGGCAAGAGGGGGAGGTTTCTAGTAAAATCAATCTAGCCTCCGACTGGGACCAACTCATCCCTGTGTTGAGAAAAGGGTGGATAGCGGAGGTGATATAAATGCGTCCTTCCACAACCCCTGGGGCTAACAAACCATGTGGAAAATTCTAGAGGGAGAAAGAAATCAAACATTAGCACATTTCATTTTGTTATATCATGTTGGTGGCTTTTGTTGCTTCATTTCTTACGATCAGAGGCATTTCAAACCAGCGGCAATGTGCGGCTGAAAGACTCAGAAATTTAGACCTAGAAGCCTTTCAGGGAACAAGATTATGTTTTTCTCACGGAAGTTACTGTGACGATTACTGTGTTTCCGTGTAGTCTGTTAGAAAGTTACCGACTTCTGGAAAGTAACTCTCTTCCACACTCTTTACTTCTTTTCATCTTATTTATATTCTGCCTTTCGATTCTCTTCGTGTTTTAGATGTTTTGAGTTCCGCGTAATACAGGGTGATCGAAAAAGATGGACGGGATTTGAAACCGCTATAACTTAAAAAGTACCAGACGGATTTACACGTTTTGCATCTTAAAATGTTCAGAAAAGTTTAAAGTTTTAGAATTACCTTAGCACATTTCAATATGTGCAACGTTTGTAGCTCTGGAAACATCCAAACGAAATTCTGTCTCCTGCCACGTTTTCTGAATCATGACTCGTGTTACAGTTTCAATGGCTGATGTGATCCTGTCTTGCAGGTGCTGGATATTTCTTATCTTCTCAGCATACACAATGTTCTTAATGTACCCCCACAGGAAAAAATCAAGTGGAGAGAGATCTGGGCTTCCAGATGGTCAGGGTATTGGTCCACCCCTTCCAATCCGGGCATCAGGGAATCTCTCATTTAAAACAAAGCCACTGAAATGGGGAGGAGCTCCGTCTTGCATAAAAATAACCCTACTTACAATTTCTTGTTCGAAGGTTTAACGTGTAAATCCGTCTAGTACTTTTTAAGTTATAACGGTTTCAAATCCCGTCCATCTTTTTCGATGACCCTGTATCTCCGGTCTGTAACCCAACCCCCCTCTTAAATGTAAAAGATAAAGCAATCCCATTACAGGCCTCGACACGCCCAGAGGGTTCCAGGAGGTTGAAGCTCCCAGATTTCCAGTCAATCAGCACACGAAGGTGGTAAGATTGTCAGCCCTACGCACCGGCCGCCTTTACCCCCCAGAAAATATTCCTGTTACTCATTTCTGTTAGAGGCTGAGTAAACCCAAGGACCATAGTGCGGCCGGAAGGATTATGTCCAATGACACCATCGGGAATCGAACCCGCGAACTTCCTACTTGTAGCGCAGTGCCCCAACCAACTGCGCCACCGCGTACCCCCCCCCCCTGTAACCCCCCTCTTGGAATCTCTTATTGTGTTTTCTTCCTTTAGTCGCCACATGGCTTTTCCCACCAGGCGTGCTCTTGTACACTGAAGAGTGGGGCAGAAATTCCTCCCTAACTCCTCTTCATTATTGGTACGTCCTTTTACTGTGTGAATGACATTATACTGAAAATACAGGTATTTTTTAATCAGCACAAGAGCCTGTGATTTATCTAGATATTGACATATGAATTGTAACGTTTTTTTTTAACTCATCCGAGTAAGTAACCTTCAGGTATTACCTAAAAATCAAAGGACACACACAGTGTATGTAACACTGTGTTTAGTATTTTTTTTACCGGTGTACCGTGCATTTTGCTATCTATAAAGTTCATACTGCAACAAATACACTCTTTATTAAACTTGACAAAGTTTTAAAATTTACTTAAAAATCAGTTTGACTTGCTCCTACATGTTTCGGTCTACGACCATCATCGGGGAGCCTTCATTAGAGCCTAGCTAAAGTTATATTTAGGTCAAGATTCGGCAAAAAAACTACGTCGTTCTATGTTATGCGGTGATGTGGCATTTTAACCTAAATATAACTTCAGCTAGGCCCTAATGAAAGCTCCCTGGCGATGGTCGTAGACCGAAACATGTAGGAGCAAGCCAAAGTGATTTTTAATGTAAATTTTAAAACTTTGTCAAATTCAGTACAGATTGCGTTTGTTGGTGAATTAACTATATACTGTATTTTGTATTGTGGTTCCCTGTTTATTATGTACATTTGAAATAGAATTAAATAGGCAGAAGGTGGAGAGAAATGCTATGTGAATTGGCCACATCTTGGGAAGAACCGGCCTTCAAAGACACGTTCTTGAAGGAAAGATGGAGATAACGATAGAAGTGATTGGGAAGAAGAGGTAGAAGACGTAAGCAGCTACCGGATGACCTTGAGAAAAAGAGAGGGTAATGGAAATTGAAAGAGGAAGCATTAGATCACACTCTGTGGCAAAATGGTTTTGGGAGAGGCTGTGTCCTGTCTTAAGACAGGTTACAGAATGTGTGAAGGAAGGAAGGAGGGAGGGAGGAAGGGAGGGAGGGAGGGAAGGAAGGAAGGAGGGAGGGACGGAGGGAAGGAAAGAAGGAAGGAAGGAAGGGAAAGGAAAGGAAAGGAAAGAAAATTGAGTAGGGAAAATAAGGAAAGTGAGTAAGGAAAGTAAGGAAAGTGAGTACGGAAAGTAAGGAAAGTGAGTGAGTGAGTAATTGAGCAAGTAAGTAATTGAGTAAATGAGTGAGTGAGTGAGTAATTAGGTAAGTGAGTAAGTGATTGATTATTTAAGTGATTAATTAAGTAATTAATGTTTATTCTACCGATTTCCTTATGGCATTTAGTGGGATGCATCTTTGTCCTTAGTGTCTCAGATGGTACTTGCTTTGGCTCTATGCATTATCGAAGTTTCTTGTGTTATCATTTGTTATCATGATTTGTTACTTACACTTTATTTCTGTTTTTATTATCTTGATGCATTCTTGTGTTACCTAGACTGCTTGTCATTACCTAGACTCCTTATCATTACCTAGACGGCTATCATTACCTAGACTGCTTGTCATTCGACAAATATTGTGGTGACGTTTAAAACAACTCTTGTATTTTCATCTGAAATCCATTCCTTGTCTGTGTTCTACTGTTTCTACCAAACTACACGTAATCACACACCGAAAGGCAGTAAACGTCCCTGGCAGTATCGTCTTTATATGTAAAAAGGTGAAGTGATCCCGTCACAGGCCTGGTGTGGCCCAGAGGGTGGGTAGAGGTATAGCTCTACTCTTCCATGACCGCGGCACTAGAAGGGGGTGACTGGTCAACAGCACGCTCCGGCCGCACTTTACCCCCGGGAAAGACCCGGTACCCATTTTACAGGAGGCTGGATGGGCCCCAGTGCCGGTCTGTAAGGGCGGAAAATCTCGTCCCCACCGGGATTCGATCCCGGACCTTCCAGCCCGTAGTCAGTCATTATACCGACTGAGCTGCCGGGTCTTTGTGTATTTGTAAAATGTATCAATTATCTTAATAAAATACGCAAGAGACTTCATGCTGCATCGAACAAAATATATCAACATAAAAACATGAGCACATTGGGCTGACATTCTCATTAGTGGAACGGACGACTTAAGTGTCTGCTTTTTATTTGTTGATGAAAATAGCAAGTGAAAGCCTAAGTGGAAACTGCAGTCACCTGAACTGAATTGGTACGTCAATGGGAATTAACGTGTATTTTGGGAATAAACACCATTTTTGCATAGTCAGTTGGTAATTTTGCTTCAACTGCGTGTCATATCAAAACTTTTGACTGCTAACCTTGCGCCGTTGCACAGTGTTGATGCGCCCATGTCTTTTAATAACACGACTGGAGAACCTACTTTAAGCACCAGTTCTTGTGGAGGAAGGCCGAATGTTTACAATCGCCAAGATTTGTTACCAATGTTCCTTAACTCAATTCAACTAATGCAATGTGCAGCAAAACAAAATACAGACGAACTTGTCATAAAGTCATGAAAGGTATTTGGCGCCCATATAAATTAGTGTTGTTCTAACCGAAGTGTAGAATGTTTTGGTTGTCAGTGAGGAATTCACTGGTTTCACAGTGTATCTGACGCCACCGGGGTTCTGATAAGTCCTCAGCCCGACCAGGAAGGAAACAAACTCGGGAGTATGGCAGGGACGCGCGTGATTTCAACAACATCGAGACGCGTGCTGTCATCAATTTTTTTTTTCTGCAAGGCAAGGCACCGATGGAAATTCACGTCATTCTGACAGAAACATTAGCTTGTTTTCTTCTTGGTCGGGCTAAGGACTTACCAGCACTCCTGTATAAGCGAGGTGTCGCGTAAACCGATGTCGTTATAACCGGGTTCGATCTTATTTCTTGACCAAACTAAAGATAGATATGCTTTAATATATTGCCTACAGAGGCTTGAAACATGGCCAGAGAGGGGATGACAACCACCTTTGCGACGACAGAACCATCGACGCTGGTGCGTCAGTTATAAACGCTGTACCCTCCCCCGCAACACAAGTAACGAACGACCCAAAATGAACTACTCAAACTTATTACTCGTATTTAAAATGATAAGACCAAGGGCTTATCGGCTCGTTAAAATCAACAAGATTTTATTCATATTAATATACCAAGCTGTTCCGTAGACAGTTATTGTGTAAGAAATTTAGAAAGGAGTTAAGACTTACGGCATGTGCCATTGTGTATAATGTGATGAGAGTTGAATATTTAAGTGGCAAGAAAAAAAAATTATGTCCTTGTCGCTGAACCGAACTCCTGTCCTCAGTACCAAAAACCAAAGTTACCTTATTGGCTAAAGTCATTAATATATGCTAATGCATCATGAAATTTGCAGAATAAAATATCTATTAGCGTTTTAATTGCATTATTTACTAAAACAAGAAACATGGTTTTGTTCTCTATTTTGATCAGTGTTTCATAATACAGACCGCCTCTGTGGTCTAGTGGTCTGAGTTTCTGGCTACAGATACAGAGGTCCTGGGTTCGATCCCCGGCGCTACCAGATTTTCTGAGTAGTAGTGGGTCTGGAACGGGGTCCACTCAGCCTCGTGAGGTCAATTGAGGAGCTACTTG
>Ga0131853_10018970_pt1 | contig 12514 bp, 9 predicted proteins | sample TergutLab28metaG_FD_92764 | JGI IMG/M metagenome (GOLD analysis project Ga0131853, IMG submission 92764) | Labiotermes labralis P1 segment gut microbial communities from Petit-Saut dam, French Guiana - Lab288 P1 (version 2) (version 2) | ecosystem: Host-associated > Arthropoda: Insects >...
CAGGGCGCCGGAGACGCCAGACCAGACGGCGGAGCCGACGATGGCCAGGCCGGCGGCGGCCGCCCCGGCTCGGGTGCCCCAGCTCAGCATCGCGTAGCGCAGCGGCAGCGCCGGGACGGCGAACAGGACCAGGAACACGCCGAACGACCGGACAACTGCCTGCGTTCCGGGACCAGGTTCCCGCGGGGATTCCCGGCGGGACGCCGCGTGCGCGACCGCCCGGGCCGCGGCCAGCACCGCGATCGCGGCGGCTGTCTCCGGGAGCCGCCCGGGAAGGTCGCCCAGGTTGTACAGGAGCGCGGTGTCATAGACCGTCATCACGACCGCGCCGAGGGCCACCGTGGAGACGACGAACACCCCGAGCCCGGCCAGCCCCGGAATCCGGTCCGCGCGACCGCTGGAGGTCGGCTCCGGGCCCGGGGCCAGCAGCCAGCGGGCCAGCAGCGGCACCGCGAGGCCAGAGGCGACCCGGAGGACCAGGTCATCGACCGTGTACGGGTTGCGCAGCGACCACTCCACCAGGCAGAAGGTCGCGGTGGCGCAGGCCGACAGCGGCCACGCCAGGCGGAGCGCTCCCCGGTAGGCGTCGGCGGAGAACCACCGGCACACCGTCAAGTACGTGCATGTGACGAACGGAAGCTCGAGAAAGGCCTGGACCCGAAGCACCGACGGGGCCAGCAGCCGGGGGAAGGGGAACCAGCGGGCGAACGCGCCGAGCACGCCGCCCCGGGCCAGCCGGAACCAGCCCGCCGGCAGGTACCGCGCGATGAACGACGGGTCGCCGTGATGGACCCGCAGCACGTACACCGTGACCAGCACCTGGTTGACGTAGATCAGCGCGATCACGATGCCGAGCAGGATCAGCGGCGATCCGGACCGCACGGGCAGGACGAGTCGCTTGCCGCCTGCGGGACCGCCCCGCGGCCGAAAGTACAGGACCAGCGCCGCCGCCGTGCCGGCCAGCGTGATGACGGTCATCGCCAGGGACGCGCTCACACCGGAACGGTACAGCGGGCCGTGCGCGCTTCGGGCGGAATAGTCGTTTGCCGCTACGGCGTCAGCCGTTGCCGATCCACAGGAGACGGTGGATCACGTGGGTCTCCTGTCCCAGGATCACGTGCTGGGCCCGGGTCAGGGCGCGGGCGCCGTTCAGGCCGTGGTCGATATCGACTTCGAGCTGGTGCAGGCTCGTCACCACGACGGACAGGCCGTAGACCGCCAGCCCGAGCGCGAGGATCCCGGTCACGAGCCCGGCGATCGCCATCCCCTGGTTCGAGGACTCGCCCCGGCTGACCCGGCGGAGGCCGATGAATCCCAGCACGATGCCGACGATCCCGAGCGCCCCCGCCGCCTGGAACAGGATCGGTATGAGGCCGATCAGTATGCCGGCCAGGCCGCAGCACACCGCCGTGACGGCGATCCCGTTGTTGCGCTGGGCCGAGGCCCGGGCGTGGCCGACATGGTGCGGCGCTGGAGCAGCCATAGTGGTCCCCCTGTACGGCTCCCACCCCAGCGAGGAGAGCCTGCCCGGCCCGGTTCGGCCAAAACACCGGAGGGTCGCCCCGGACAAAGGAGACGGATGCGGCCGGGGAGCCGCACCCGTCTCCGTCTGGACGGTCCGGCTTACTTCGAGGGAACCTCGAAGTCGTAGGTGCCCCAGTTGTCGTAGGGGTCCTGGTCGGACGCGGGCGGGATGTACTCGGTCGCCAGCCAGATGCCGGACCCGTCCGGGTCGGGGACGGCCATGGAGTAGTCACCCCAGCGGCTGCCGCCGTCGGTGTCGGCGAAGCTGACGTGCGGGCCCGAGCCGGAGGCGACGGTCTTGACCGGGCCGCCGGAAACCGGGTCGTTGTAGGCGATGCCCGGGTTGACGGACGGGCCGGTGACGGTGAACGTCTGGGCCGTGGCCCCGCCGCGCAGCGCGTCGATCGCGGGGTAGAGAAGGTTCTCCCCCTTCACCGCCGTGTAGCCCTGGTCGACTACCCGCTGCTTCGCGGTCGAGATCTCGAACCAGGCCGAGCCGTCCCGGGTCGCCCTGTCTCCCCGCGGGGTGAGCGCCGTGTCGACGGCCGTCCAGAGGTCGAGCCCGCCGCGGGGGTCCGGGACCACGTTGACCGGGCCGGACGTGCGGTCGTCGTCGGGCTGGATCGCGGTCTCCGACGTGACCACGGTTCCGTCGGGCAGCGTTGTCGTGGATCCGTCGCCGGTGCTGGCGGCCGGCACCGGGTACACGTACTTCTCGCTGGGCAGGGTCGCCGACTCCAGGCGCGGCGTTCCCTGGCCGGTGGTGACCGACCCCGTGTCCGACAGGGTGGACAGGTCCAGGGTCTTCGCGGACGGCGCGGGGGTGTCCGCGGCGCCGAGGAAGGACGTGGAGTCCACGAAGTAATCGCTGCCGGTGCCGGTGTTGTCCGCCGGGTCGAGGCCGGTGACCGGGTTCCCGGCGATGGAGACCGGGCCGATCTCGTCGTCGTTGACCGTGGCGGCCTCGGAGGCCAGCTGCGACTTGGAGATCACGTCGATGGCCGCGCCCTCGTACGTCGTCTCATCCGGGCCGCAGTACTCGTCGGTCGAGATGACCAGCGCGTCCTTGTCGAAGCCGGTCTTCGGCTGGTCGCCGAAGCAGGTGCCGTTCAGCGACGTGTCGAACTGGTACTCCGCCGCGCCCCGGGAATTGACCGCCGCCACGTCGACCGTGGTGTTGTTGCCGTCGCTCGCCGGGCCCGACGCGACCGGGTAGCCGATCTCGGTGAAGAAGAACGTCTGGGTCGGCTGGTCGTACACGCAGCGGACGTCGCCGATGAAGTACTGGTCCTGGAAGATCGTTCCGAGGCTGACGTCGGGGCGCAGCTTCGCCCCGGTCTTCGTGGTCTCCTGCGCGGCCTCGTTGACCGGTTCCCAGACGGCGTCCGGCCTGCCGCGCAGCGTGGTGTCGGTGCCGACGCACAGGCCCTGGTCCGGCGGGGTGATCGGGCTGTCGATGAGAGCCTGGGAGTCTTTGTCGCTGACGCCGTTGAACGCGTGGGACACGCCGGGGGCGTGGGCGGCGCCGGGTTTCGCGGTGCCGGCGGGGTTCGCGGCCGGGGCGCTGGCGCCGCTGCTGGCGTGAAGGGAGGAGTTCTTCGCGGCCTTGGCCAGGGCTTTCGTCTCCGGGCTGGCCTTCGTCGCGTTCGCGGCGTTCCCGGGGTCACCGCCGGTGTCCGTGGTCGGTGCTCCCCGGAGCGCGTCCAGGAACGGAGAGGTCGCGGGGGTTTCGGTCTTGAGGCCCGAGACTCCGCCGGCCGACTGGTTCAGCCGGGCGGCGTGGCCTTTGGTCACGGTGTACCCGGTCGGGGCGCTGGCCGTGCCCGCCGTGGCGGCGGCCTGAGCCGGAGCGGTCGCGGCGAGGAGGCCGGGTGCCGGAAGGACGAGCAGCGAGCCGAGAACTCCGGCTGTCACCAGGAATGAGGCACGTTTCACCAGGATTTCCTCTCTGGGCACGCCTGGGTCCCGGCATGCCGGCAGGGTGAAGACGCCGCGGGGGTGCCCCGCGTCAATCCTGATAATGGAGTCAAAAGACGATTTGAGTCAAGAGTTGCCTATGTTAATGCCCAGTAGATTTGATAGAAGTCAAATCTATGGAAATATGCGGCTATATGCCGCTGATGAGGAAAATTCGATCTTCGCTGGCGGAGAACATGACTCAGCGTAGGCATGACCCATGATCACCTGGGAAAATCTCGCCTGGGGGTCTCGTCTAGTCCGGAATCGGGGTCTAGCATCGGGGCTTGGAAGAAGCGAAACCCCTGACTGACCGACCGGGGGACGGCGGGCAGGCGCGTCAGGCGGCGAGAGGAATCGAGGGGGTTCCGCCATGTCGGTCCCTGCAGTCCGGCGCATTGTCGTCGGAGTGGACGGATCTGCCGAATCAACGGCCGCGGTGCGGTGGGCATGTCGCGAGGCCGGGTTGCGCGGCGCCGAGGTACATGCCGTGCATGTCCGGGAGGCTCCGCATACGGCCAGTTATGCGATGCCTTCCCAGGCGGGCTCACCGGAGGACGCCGACTCCGACGTCCTGTGGAAGACGGTGATGCCTGACAGAGCGCCGGACGACCCGGATGTCCCCGTCCGTACCGAGGTGGCCTCGGGCCTGGCGGCACGCGTGCTGCTCCAGCGGTGCGACGGCGCCGACATGCTGGTGCTCGGCACCTCCTCCGACCAGCGGGGAACGCCTCGTCCCGCGGGCCCGGTGATCCGGGCCTGCCTGCGGCGCTCGCCCTGCCCGGTGGTCGTGATCAGCGAGGAGCAGGACCCGCTCCGGGGCTCCGGTCCGTCCCGCGGCGCGTCCGGCCGCCAGGCGGCGCCGGCGGGCGGGAACTCCGGCGCCCGGTCTTCCCGGGCGCTGGGCATCCTCCCCATGCCGACGGTGGCACCCGCGTAGGAAGGGCTACTGTCTGACGGATGCGGGTAGCGATCAGGGTCAAGCCGGGTTCGTCCCGGCCGAAGGCCGGCGGACGCCACGGCGATGCCCTCGTCGTGGCGGTCAGTCCCAGGGCGGTAGACGGCAAGGCCACGGAGGCGGCGCTGAAAGCCGTGGCGGACGCGTTCGGAGTGCGCCGACGCGACGTCGCCCTGGTCACCGGCGCGACCAGCCGTGACAAGGTGGTGGAGGTCAACGCCGTCGCGGACGAGGCGGCCCGGCGGCATCAGGCCCTGCTCAACGGTTCCTGACCTGAACGCGGAGCCTCACCGGCGGGACGCGAGTGCCGTAGGGTTACGCCTATGGTGCCAACGATGGTCTGGCTGCCCGAGCCCCCTGAGTCTATCGGCGGCCTCCCCGACGGCATGGCCGCCGACGTCTGGGCCGGCGGCGATTCGCTGCCAGACAGCGCCGGCGAGGTTGAGGTCATCGTCATGCCGTTCCGGGCTACCCCGGCCATGACGGCCAAGGTCGCCCGGCTCCCGAACCTGAAGCTGATCCAGCTTCGCTCAGCCGGCGCCGAGGCGGTCATGCCCCACGTTCCGGACCACGTCACCGTATGCAACGCGCGCGGCGCCCACGACCCGGCCACCGCCGAGTGGGTCGTGGGGGCGATCTTCGCCCAGTCCCGGAACCTGCCCCGGTTCATCCGCTCGCAGAAGACCGGCCTCTGGGACCCGGCGGTGAGCGACGGGGTGGCGGGCAAGCACGTGCTGATCGTCGGCTACGGCTCGATCGGCGCCGCGGTCGAGCGCCGCCTGGCGGGCTGGGAGGTCACCGTCGAGCGGATCGCCCGGCGGGCCCGGCCGGACGAGGACGTCGGGGGCATTGACGAGCTTTACGGTGCGCTGCCCCGGGCCGATGTCGTCGTGCTGCTGGTCCCGGTCACCGGGCAGACTCAGAACCTGGCCGACGCGAAGTTCCTGGCCGCGATGAAGGACGGCGCGCTGCTGGTCAACGCGGCCCGCGGCCCGATCGTGGACACCCGGGCCCTGCTGCGGGAACTGAACAGCGGACGCCTGAAGGCGGCACTGGACGTCACCGACCCGGAACCCCTGCCCGACGGGCATCCGCTGTGGCGGGCCCCGAACGCGCTGGTGACCCCGCACGTCGGCGGCATGGTCCGGGCCGCCGGTTCCCGGGCCGCCGCGGTGGTCCGGGCCCAGCTTGCCCGCTACGCCGCGGGTGAGCCCCTGGAGAACGTGATCGGCCCCCAGGGCTACTAGGCGGCGCGAGAGGCGGGGGCGGAGACACTACTGATGACTCAACGGAGCTCGGGGGAAACAGCAGTGGCAGACAGGCCGGTCATCCTGACCGTGGATGACGACCCGGGAGTGTCTCGCGCCGTGGCGCGGGACCTGCGGCGCCGGTACGGGGGGCGGAACCGGATCGTCCGGGCCGAGTCGGCAGCCGACGGGCTGGACGCGCTGCGGCAGATGAAACTGCGCGGTGAGCAGGCGGCCGTGCTGCTGGCCGACTACCGGATGCCGCGGATGAACGGGATCGAGTTCCTCGAAGAGGCGATGGACATCTATCCCGGGGCCCGGCGGGTGCTGCTGACCGCCTACGCGGACACGAGCGCCGCGATCGACGCGATCAACGTCGTTGACCTTGACCATTACCTGCTCAAGCCGTGGGACCCGCCGGAGGAGAAGCTCTACCCGGTGGTGGACGACCTGATGACCGCCTGGCGCAAGAGCGGGAAGCCGGCGAACCGGGAGGCCCACCAGACCCGGGTCGTCGGTCACCGCTGGTCGGCGCCGTCGTCGGAGATGCGGGAGTTCCTGGCCCGCAACCAGGTGCCGTACCTCTGGCACTCCAGCGACTCCCCGGAGGGGCAGAACCTGCTGCGCGCGGCGAACGCGGACGGCTCCACCCTGCCGCTGGTGATCACTCCGGACGGTGAGCGGATGATCGGCCCCGACCCGGCCGAACTCGCCGGGAAGGTTGGTCTCGCCACCATCCCGGAACAGGACTTCTACGATCTCGTCATCGTCGGCGGAGGCCCGGCCGGGCTGGGATCGGCCGTGTACGCGGCCAGCGAGGGCCTGCGCACGATCCTGGTCGAGAAGATCGCCACGGGAGGTCAGGCCGGGCAGAGCTTCCGGATCGAGAACTACCTCGGGTTCCCCGACGGGCTGTCCGGAAGCCAGCTCACCGACCGGGCCCGCCGCCAGGCGAGCAAGTTCGGAGCCGAGGTGCTGACCACGACCGAGGCGACCCGGCTGGAAGTCAACGGCGCCGCCCGCACGGTCGTCCTGCCCGACGAAACCCGGATCAGCGCGCATTCGGTCATCCTCGCCACGGGCGTGTCCTACACCCAGCTCACCCAGCCGGGCTGCTCGGAACTGGCGGGCCGCGGGATCTTCTACGGCTCGGCCCTCACCCAGGCCGAGGGCTGCGCCGGGCAGGACGTGTACGTCGTCGGCGGCGCGAACTCGGCCGGGCAGGCCGCGGTGTACCTGTCGAAGTTCGCCAAGTCGGTGACCATCCTGGTCCGGGCGCGCACGCTGACCCCGATGTCGGCTTATCTCGCCGAGCAGATCGAGGCCAACGACGCGATCACGGCCCGGACGCGTACCGAAGTGGTCGAGGCCCACGGGGACAAGGAACTCGAGGCCCTGACCATCATGGACATGAGCACGATGGAGACCGAGACCGTTCCGGCTACCCGGATGTTCGTGTTCATCGGCGCGGCGCCTCGCACCGAATGGCTGGACGGGGTGGTGGCCCGGGACCGGCGCGGCTTCGTCCTCACCGGCCCGGACCTGAAGCCGGGGGACCTGGAGACCTGGCCGCTCGACCGGCCGCCCTACCATCTGGAGACCTCCGTCCCCGGGGTGTTCGCGGCCGGGGACGTCCACGCCGAGTCGGCGAAACGGGTCGCGTCCGCCGTCGGGGAGGGCGGGATGGCGGTCATGCTGGTCCACCGGTACCTGGAGAAGCTGCTGTGACGGCGACCCGGGATCCGAGGCGCCCGGAGCCGGAGGAACTCAGGAGCCTGTTCCTCTTCGCGGAGCTCACCGACGCCCAGATCGACGAGCTGTGCCGGATCGGCCGCGTCGAGACCGTGCCAAAGGGCCTGGTCTTCCGCGAGGGCGAGCCGGCCGAGAGTCTCTTCGTCCTGATCGAGGGAAACCTGGTCACGACGCGGAAGGTCGGCGACGACGAGGTCGAACTCGTCCGGTCCACCCGGCCCGGGATCTACAGCGGCGCGTTGCTTGCCTACCTGGAAGACCGGAGGTCGGCGGCGCTGTATGTCAACTCGATGCGGGCGACCGTGAGATCCCGGTTCTACGTCATGCCCGCGGCGGACTTCGGCCGGGTGATGCGCGAGTGGTTCCCGATGCCCGTGCACCTGCTGGAGGGAATGTTCGCCGGGGTCCGGGGCACGCAGCACGCCGTCGAGCAGCGGGAGCGGCTGCTCGCCCTGGGCTCCCTGTCGGCCGGGCTGACCCATGAGCTCAACAACCCGGCGACGGCCGTGGTCTCGGCCACCGCCGCCATGCAGGAGCGGGTCACCGGGATGCGGGAAGCCCTCGCGGTGCTGGTGCGCGATCCCGAGCAGAGCGCCGCCCTCGAACTGCTGGTGGACCTGGTGCGGGACGCGGTGGGCCGGGTCGCGGCGGCGCCCCGGCTGGGCGCGCTGGCCGCCTCCGACGCAGAGGACGAGATCTCCGACTGGCTGGAGGATCACGGGGTTCCCGAGGGCTGGCAGCTGGCCCAGGCCTTCGTCATCGCCGGAACCGGCATCGACCTGCTGGAGCAGGTCAGCGACGCGGTGCCGGCCAGCCTGATCGAGCCGGCGGTGCGCTGGATCCACCAGGCGGTGGCGACCGAACTGCTGATCGGCGAGATCACCGACGCGGTCACCCGGATCTCCACCCTGGTCGGCGCGGCCAAGCAGTACTCCCAGCTGGACCGGGCGCCCTACCGGGAAGCCGACATCCATAAGCTCCTCGACAGCACCCTGCTCATGCTGTCCGGTAAGATTGCTAAATCCATAAAAATCGTCAAAATATATGCCAAAAACCTCCCGCGGATTCCGTGTTATGCCGCCGAGCGGAACCAGGTCTGGACGAACATCATCGACAACGCGGCGGCGGCGATGGGGGAAGCGGGCATGCTGACCGTCCGCACCGCCCTGGAGGACGAGCAGGCACTGATCGAGTTCGGCGATACCGGGCCGGGCATCCCCGACGACATGATCGAGCGCATCTTCGAGCCGTTCTTCACCACCAAGCCGGTGGGGGAGGGGACCGGGCTCGGGCTGGACATTTCCTACCGGATCGTGGTGAACAAGCACCACGGGGACCTGCGCGTGGAATCCCGTCCCGGCGACACCCGCTTCCAGGTGCGCCTGCCGCTGGCCCCGCCGCCGGGCACAGAGCCGGCCCGGGAGCACGCGTGATCACCCGGGGGTTCCAGGGGGCGCGCCGCCCCGGGCACGAGCGCCTGCCCTCGGGCCAGTACCCCGAGGCCGGCTTCCCGGTCATGTCGATCGGCCCGGCCCCGCCGGTGAAGCCGGACACGTGGACGTTCGCCATCACCACGGAGGCGGGGGAACGGCACGCCTGGGACTGGGACGGGATCACCCGGCTTCCCGCGGAGGACATCATCACCGACGTCCACTGCGTGACCAAATGGTCGAAGCTGGACACGCGCTGGCGCGGCGTCAGTCTCGACACCCTCCTGAAGGACGTCGCCACGGACGCCACCCACGTCCTGGCCGAGGGCGCCGACGGGTACACCACGAACCTGCCCCTCGCCGACCTCCGGGGCGGGCGGGCCTGGCTCGTCTTCGAGTTCGACGGCCGCCCCCTGGAGCCCGATCACGGCGGCCCCGCGCGCCTCCTGGTGCCCCACCTGTACCTGTGGAAGTCGGCCAAGTGGATCACCGGGCTGCGCCTCCTCACCCGCGACGAGGACGGGTTCTGGGAGGAGAACGGCTATCACGCCTACGGCGACCCGTGGCGCGAGCAGCGGTACGCCGGCGACCTGGGCGCCTGGCGGGCCGCGACCGTCACCGCGGTGAAGGCGGAGACCCCGACCGCGACCACGATCGTCCTGGACGTGCCGGGCCTGCCGGAGCACCTGCCGGGGCAGACGGTCGACGTGAAGCTCACCGCGGCCGACGGCTACGACGCCCAGCGCTCGTACTCGATTGCCTCGCCGCCCGGCGGGCCACTGGAGCTGACCGTGCAGTCCACTCGGGGCGGGGAGGTCTCGCCGCACCTGTCCGGCGAAGCGCGGCCGGGTGACCGGATCGAGGTCCGGGGCCCGATCGGAGGGTCGTTCGCCTGGGAGCCCGGCGAAGACGACGCTCCGCTGCTGCTGATCGCGGGCGGCAGCGGCATCGTCCCCCTGATGTCCATGATCAGGTCGAACACCCGGGGGGTGGCTGCCCGGCTGATCTACTCGGCCCGGACCCCCGCCGACATCGTCTACGCCGGCGAACTAGCCGAACGGATCGATGCTTCGGCCCTCGCCGTCACCTTCTGCTACACGCGGGAGGCGCCGCCGGGGGAGCGCCTGGGCCGTATCGACGCGACCGTGATCCCGGGGCCGGGAGATGGTGCGTTCCCGGAGGGCCCCCGGCCGGGCATCTTCGTCTGCGGCCCGCCCGGGTTCACGCGGACGGTCGTGTCCCTGCTGGTCGAGGCGGGACACGACCCGGCGGCGATCCGGGTCGAAAGCTTCGGTCCGGTTGCCTGAGTAGAGTTCCGACGCCTTCACGCACAGCCAGGCGGCGAAGGCGATAACGGCGGCGAGAATGACGAGACCGGTCATCACACGATTCCCTTCGTGATCAGACAGTTACTCTAAGTGCCTAAAATCCCAGAGTAAAGCTCTTCGAGCACCGCGGCGACGCCCTCTTCGTCGCAGCCGCCGATAACCCGGCTCGCGGCCGCGAGCACCTCGGGGTGCGCGTTGGCCACGGCGCAGGAGGTGCCGGCCCAGGACAGGAGGGGCAGGTCGTTGGGCATATCGCCGAACGCGAGCACCGACTCCGGGCCGATCCCGTGGCGGGCGGCCAGGGCCGCGACCGCGCTGGCCTTGCTGACGCCGAGCGCGGAGGCCTCCACCAGGCTCCGGGCATTGGAGTGCGACACGGTCACGAGGCCCTCGCACGCTGGGCGGGTCAGGGCCAGCAGCTGGTCGGGCGTGTAGTCGTAGTGCCGTCCCAGCAGTTTCGCGGCCGGACGGGCGAACAGCTCGTCGTCGTCCACGCGGGGGATAGAGCGGTCCAGCGCCGGCATCGCGGCCCGGTAGAGGCGGTCGGCGGCGTGACCGTCGGCGTACTCGACCGCGATCCCGATGCCCGGGACCGCCGCCCGCAGGGCCTTGGCCGCGGAGGCCAGGTCATCCGGCGGGATCAGGTCCAGCGCCTCGGCCTGCCCGGTACGCAAATCGTAGGCCAGCGCCCCGTTGGCGCAGATCGCGGTCCCCGTATTGCCGAACGCCGCCGCGATCTCCGGCATCACCCGGGGCGGCCGCCCCGTTACCAAAACGAAACGTCCTCCTGCCTTTTCCACCAAAGAGAAGGCGGCGACGGTGCGAGTCGAAACACAACCGCCAGAAGGAACGATCGTTCCGTCTAGATCGGTGGCCACGAGAAGCGGAAGAATCGGCATATCGGACATGAGTTTAGCCGCCCAGGAGGATCAGGATGTCCCACGAGATCAGCCGCCGTTCCCTGCTTCGCCTCGGCACCGTCGGCGCCGCGGGGGGCCTGATCGCGGCCGGGGGAATCGGCGGAGCCCGGGGAGCAACCACGATCCGTTCGGCGGAAGGATCTTCGCTGGACGCCGCGGCCGATCGCATCGTGGCCTCGGTCCGCCGCCCGCACTTCCCGGACCGGGTCTTCCCGGTCACCAGCTTCGGGGCGAAGGGCGACGGGGCCACGCTGGACACGGCCGCCTTCGCCCAGGCGATCGCGGCCTGCAACCGGGCGGGCGGCGGCCACGTCGTCGTGCCGTCGGGCAGCACCTTCCTGACCGGCGCCATCCACCTGAAGTCCAACGTGGACCTGCACGTGGAATCCGGCGCGACCATCTTGTTCAGCCAGGACCCGAACGACTTCCTCCCGGTCGTCTGGACCCGCTGGCAGGGCGTCGAGCTGATGAACTACTCGCCGTTCATCTACAGCTTCGGTCAGCACAACATCGCGGTGACCGGCTCCGGGACGCTCAACGGCAACGCCGACGCCGATCACTGGTGGAACTGGAAGAGCTCCGAGACCAGCGACTTCAACAACCTGGAGGCGCAGGCCGACGCCGGGGTGCCGGTGCCCCAGCGGGTGTACGGGGCCGGGCACTACCTGCCGCCGCAGATGATCCAGCCCTACCGGTCCGACACGGTCCTGCTCTCCGGCGTGACGGTTATCAACAGCCCGTTCTGGCACCTCAACCCCAACCTGTGCACCAACGTGACCATCGAGGGGCTGACCATCAAGTCCTCCGGCCCGAACACCGACGGCTGCGACCCCGAGTCCTGCGACGGCGTCGTCGTGCGGAACGTCACCTACGACACCGGCGACGACTGCATGGCGATCAAGTCCGGCCGGGACGCCGACGGGCGCCGGGTCGGGGTGCCCTGCCAGAACATCGTGATCGAGAACTGCGACTTCGCCGACGGGCACGGCGGGATCACCATCGGAAGCGAGATGAGCGGCGGGGTCCGGAACGTGTATGCCCGCGACCTGACGATGAACTCCGCGAACCTCCAGGCCGGGCACCGGGTCAAGTCCAACCTGGCGCGCGGCGGGTACGTGGAGAACTCGAACGTGTACCGGGTGACGGCGGGGACGGTCGGCGGGCCGCTGCTGCTGATCGACGGCGCCTACAGTGGCCAGACCGGGAACTACCCGCCGGACCTCACCGGCATCACGCTGTCGGACTGGACCGTGGACACCTGCGAGGGCCTCTGGTCGATCACCGGTGCCTCGGCGTCGGACCCGGTCGGCACCGCGACGCTGCGGAACGTCACCGTCCAGGCGTCGACCGCCGCGAACTCGGCCACCGACATCAGCCACCTGGTCGTCGAGAACGTCAC
>Ga0131853_10018971_pt1 | contig 12514 bp, 8 predicted proteins | sample TergutLab28metaG_FD_92764 | JGI IMG/M metagenome (GOLD analysis project Ga0131853, IMG submission 92764) | Labiotermes labralis P1 segment gut microbial communities from Petit-Saut dam, French Guiana - Lab288 P1 (version 2) (version 2) | ecosystem: Host-associated > Arthropoda: Insects >...
AAGTATTTTTCTTTTTGTCCGTCCCCCCCCCCCCCCTCCCCCAGCCAACCATCCATCCATCCATCCCTCTGCCTTTCCTGTCTTTAATCTCGTTTTTGCATTTTCTGTCCCTCTGTCACCCCGTCTAGCTTTCTGTCAGTATCTCTCTCTCTCTCTCTCTCTCTCTCTATATATATATATATATATAAGGTACATATGAGGTACAAATGAAATTTTCCTGGGCTCACACATCACGCCATGACGGCATATTGAGAAGTAGGCTGGAGGGTACAGGCATTCTTTATCACGGCACTAGCGGTAAGCTATCAGCCCCACAAACTGGTCACCTTTTCTGCAAAGGAAGGAAACCCGGTAGACATTGGCTGGAAGGCTCTGTGGACGGCAGGTTGTGCCTTTTCTATTTCATCTACATAATTCTCAATATTACTTCGTAAGAAAGAAAAATTCGTAGTAGGAAATGCCGGAGGAAGTCAAGAGAACTGAAACGCGTTTCTAGTAAGAAAAGGAAAGAGACGTGCCACAAAAAATAAAAAGTTAGAGTAAATAATAACTTTCTTGTTTCGGTGTACATTACAGTTGCTCTATAGCAGCTGACACATATATTTCTCATCACGGCTTGCTGTGTACAAATAAACACACGCCCCATACCAGGCATGTGTTTGCCTCACATTGCCAGAAAGGGATAAGTCACACGTCATTGTTAACATATACCTCATTTCTCGTTGTCGAGGGTTGAGGCTTTTCAAATGCATCCACCTACAACGAAGGAATTTAAAATATTATAACTTCCCAAGATGAATAGTTCGCGGAAAGTGTGCTTTTTAATACGAGGGAGAGTCAAATGAAAACCTTAAAAGTGCGATAAAAATTCGAAACACTGCTCGATTGTCTTGTAAATTGACAAAAATGATACTCATGGTTTTAAGAGTGACCGACAGGTGGTAATACGATGCAGTAGTAGTGTAAAGATGGCGGCCCCCTTGCAATATGCACCAAAGAAGAACAGCGTTCTGTCATCCGTTTTTTAAGTAGTGAAAGTTTGAAACCCATCGAAATTCATCGACGAATGAAAGTTCAGTATGGTTATGCATGTCTGCCACTACAGCAAGTGTACGAGTGGAATAAAAGAATTCATGAGCAGCATTAAGTTCTGTAACAGACTCTCCTCGACCTGGTCAGGCACACCGAGTAGTGACACCAGAGGCCATTGCAGTAGTTGAAGCCATCATGAAGGAAAATCGCCGCGTAACATTGAAAGAAATAGCACACAATGGAGACTACATAGAAAAATGAAGTCATTGTTTACCTTTTGTGTTCAGTAAATTACGAGATAAAAAAATAGTTAAGGTTTTCATTTGACTCACCCTCGTAGTTTAAGGCTGACAATTTCTTTAATTTTCACAACAGATATCTTCGGTTTTCAGAAAACAGTATATATATATATATATATATATGTTTGAAATAGAGTCGATTTATTTTGCCGTGCAGATATTGCACCCCACTACCTTAGGCCGCCTGTCTGCTAGAGTCACGCATTGGAGTACATCTGCATGCATGGGTATTTATCCACCTTTCTGTGTAGGCCTGTTACCGTGTTTTAGAACAAACCCTCCTATCAAGGGTCATGCTATCCGTATAAATATAGATGGGAAACTTCTGAGATAACCTGTAGCCAAGGTTAAATTGGAATTTTAGTGACAAAAAAAGAGTGGGGGTGAAGAAAAGTAACTAATATATTCACTAAAATTTATCAACCAAAGAATGCACATATAATTTCACATAAAACACTTTTATGTGAAATTATATGTGCATTCGTTGGCTAATAAATTTTAGTGATCCCACAAAAATGCACGGTGCTACAATAAGATTTATAACTAATTTTTTTTTGACGTTTTGCTGACCGTGCGTCTCAGTATATTTATCTCAGTAATTAACCAACTTGATGCACAAAATTTTTGTTTTACAATAAGTTTATTTCATGCCTCTACATGTTTCGAGCACATGTGTACATCATCAGGGCAAAATTGCATTACACAGCCTCTGGTATCATCACACCTATAGGTGGCCGTCTCGTGCGCGAGAAGGCCACCTATAGGTGTGATGATACCAGAGGCTGTGTAATGCAATTTTGACCTCCTGATGATTAGCACATGTGCTCGAAACATGTAGAGGCATGAAATAAACTTATAAAATTTTGTGCATCAAGTTGGTTAATTACTGAGATAAATAAAATAAGCTTGTCTCCTTTGAAATTATGTCTGTTGTACAGTGTATAGGCTTACAGTCATAAACAATGAAATGTCGCCTCAGGATACACGATATCATTAAACCTTTTTATTTTTTAAAATGTTTTTTCCTAAATAGGTTCTGCCTGTAGTCGGCCATCGTTGGGGAAATATTGCGTATAAATTTTTGGAGTTACTCTGCGTTCTGCATTGGTGTCACATATGAATCAACGTTGGAATGTTCTGTACATTCGTATGAGTAAGACTGATACGACTGGTGCAGTATGTGGGAAACTTAAATGATATTGTGATATATTCCTCTAATTACATTGTAAGATGTTTATGTAATGAAGACAGGCAATGCAAGTGTCGCGTTAAGTTGAGGTGCTTTTGTGCAACCATTGTTGCGATGGAAAAGCATTAAGTATTATATTTTCCGAGTGTGTGTTTGTAGCCTTAGTTATCCTTCATGCAATGCGCCATATTGTCGTCTGTGACCTCGGCTCTGCAGTATTTTTCCACATTATCTTATAAACAGCACGATTTTCAACAGGAAATAACTGAACATAAAATGTATGTATTGTTTTTATGTACACATTTTGTCTGAAATATTTCTCGCTATAAGTAGAACTGCGCGAGACGTAATCATAAATATACAATGGTCTTCACGTGAAGTGCCCCTTATTCTTGTCAGATTTTATTGAAACTCGTGTTTTCTAGGCAGATTTTCGAAAAAATAGTCAAGTATCAAATTCCACGAAAATCCGTCCTGTGGGAGCCGAGTTGTTCCGTGCGGAGGGATAGACGGACGGACAGAGGGACAGACATGACAAGCTGCTAGTCGCTTTTCGAAGTTTTTCCAGCGCCCCTGTACAGGCAAAGCTATCTCTATACAGGCCTGGACAGGTCCCTAGGGTTTCAGGAGGATGAGGCTCCCAGATGTTCAGACGAACGGCACATGAAGGTGGTAACATTGCCAGCCCTACACACCGGACGCCTTTACTCCCCAGAATACATCCCTGGTACTCATTTCTGTAAGAGGATGAGTCGATCCCAGGAAGGATTAAGTCAATGAAGAATTCCAATCACTCCATCGGGATTCGAATCTGCTACCTTCCAGCTTGTAGCGCAATACCTCAACAAATAGCGCCACCGCTTGCCCCATTTTATACAGCTATAGTGTCGAAATTATATCATGTAATATGTGCTGCATGCCGATCCCAGTGGCCGCGCCGTCTAAGGCTTAGGTCTGCGGCCGCTCGCTTGCTGGGATTGTAGTTTCGAATCCCACCGGGGGCATGGATACCTGTCTGCTGTGAGTGTTGTGTTTTGTCAGGTAGAGGTCTCTGCGACGGGCTGATCACTCGTCCAGAGGAGTTCTACCGACTGTGGTGTGTCTGAGTGTGATCTAGAAACCTCGTGAATGTTGAGACCCTGGCCCACTGTGGGCTGTTGCGCCAAAAGAAAAATAAAATATGTAATACGTGCAGTTTCAATTGGTTCTGAGAATCATTTGGATTGTGAAATATAAACCGCAGCAAGTACGTTCCATACGGTGGTTAGGCTAATTCGCCAATAGAGGTTGAATACAGTACTCTTATTTACTGCAATGTTGTTTTATTATGCATTATTGTAAATTTATCGTGTTTTTTAAAACATTCTTTTAGGTTTAATTATTTGTTTTATGTTGGCGCAACTCTTTTGATTGAAGTTGTCTTAAGAGTTTCACATATGTTATTAATTTTCGGTCTCAGTGCATTTTCTTGCCTTTTCGGGTCAGGGGTTCGGAGGAGAAAATTTGTCTTTTTGTGAAGGCCTACAGGAGACATGGAAAGCCTGGGTACATTAAGCTCTGGGGCAATGTCAACTGGCCAGTGTTTAAAGATAGAGAAATTTGATGGTTCAGCTTCTATGGATGTTAGTGAGACTGTAAAATATTTACCGGCGAAGGACCGCAGTGTCTTCATCTTTAGGAGCAAGTAAGGCAAGACTCCGAAGATGGTGGAACCACTGTCCTTCGAAACGTCCGTAACTGTTTACCAGGCGACACGCTGCAGCATCCTGCGAAGAATACGTCGAGTACCTAAATTCTGGCGTAATACAATCTTCACATGGCATTTCTAAATCTTAAGAGTAGTTCTGTGGGGCCAAACTGTGTATTTCCACTGCATCAAGGTGCGTCATCCCCGTTGTGTTTGTTAGAAAAAAAGGCAATTCTATAAAGATGTATCAGTCGTAACACAACTATATATCAGGTGTATTTACAATTTATCAATATCAACTACATGTTTCGGCCATTGCTGCTGTGGCCATCTTCAGGTTGGATGCAATTTATTGTCATACACAAACAAGATAACACATGCTATATGTTTGGTCTTTACCATCAGCACACACGCCCACCGACTTTGTGTAAAACGAGATCTCGTTCCCCCCTACCTACACTAATAATTTGTTCTGTATTATATCATAACTATATAGCTTCTCTGATAAAAATTGTATCCAACCTGAAGATGGCCACGGCAGCAATGGCCGAAACATGTAGTTGATATTGATAAATTATATATACACCTGATATATAGCTGTGTTACGACTGATACATCTTTATGGAATTACCTTAGGTTTCCCCAACAGTTTTCCTGAAGGCGGGTACAAATCCAGTTGCCGAAACTCTGTGTTATTTTTTGTGTATCTAAATACCGCACGATTAACATATTCAACATCGCAGTAATTCTGAGTGTGATATCTATGTGCATATAAACTGGATTGAAGAAGTAATGCACCCTTAACGTTGGTATTAGGTGGAGGTGAATGACCAGCCTCCACTCCGACCGAATGGTTCACTGTTCCGGAAGAGCCTGAACACCCGTCCAACTTAGCGGATATTTTTCATACGGCGTCAATGACGCAATGTGATACTCGGAAATGGGGTGCGACTTTCTGTCGTATTATTCACATTGATTGCAAATGTCGTTTTGTGTTTTCACTACGTTTCGGAATTAAGTTCTACTTCCATCTTCAGGTATATACGATAGAATAGTGGTTTATTGTGATGGGTCTGTAGGTAGAATTATTGTCAAACCGTGGCCAACGATCGAAAAACCTTTCTCTGGAGCAGTTGTTGCGCGGTCAAGAAATTTTCTGTGTACGTAGAATCCGAGGGTTTGTGACCTCATTACCGAAGACTGACACTGTACCTTATCCTGTGTTAGATGAGTTCAACCTTCTTCATTATTCATGTACGCGATGAATAAGGTGGCTTATGTAACACAAGTTAACCGAGAAACGTGACCCAAGCTGTAACGCTTCTGATTGGTATTCGAAAGGTGTTCGGTTTGAATCTCGGCTAGCATACTGGCTATCCTTGCTAAGGTATATCATGGTTTTATTCAGTATCTGCAGGAAAACACCGGAATGTTAGTTGTACGTTAAATTTACCCACAAAATTTCTTTCCGTGTTCTTTATAATAGATGTTTCCTAAGTCATCCTTTCATTCGCTTTATACACCAGCATTAGACAAGCCGAACCAAAACTAAGAAAAATAAATAAATACTGTCAAACCCCGATGTAACGCCCATGACACAGCGCTATCTTCACTCAATGCCCATCATATAGCGCGTTCTTCCCTTGGAGTCCATGATATAGCGCTGCTTTCACCTAGCGCTCAAGATACAGCGCTATAATCTTGTAAATAAAGCCAACTTGGTGCACAGTTTTTCTTATTATTTTTATTTCTTTTTTTCTATGTGTTTCGGGCGACAATGTGTCCATCATCGGGAGAAATAACCGTATCTATGCGGCACCCCGCATACCAGTCATCCACACAGAGTGACAAATACCAAGTGTAGCGTAGGTATTTCTCCTGATGATGGGCACATAGAGGCCCGAAACATGCAGAGAAAAGAAATAAGCATACTAAGAAAAATTGTGCACCAATTTGGCTTTATTTACAAGATTATACAAGAATGCACGGTCAACAAAACATAAAATACAGGGCTATCTTCAATTAGCGCCAAAGATACAGCGCTTTCTTCACTTAGCTTCCATGACACAGCGCTATCTTCTCTTAGAGCCGATGATAGAGCGCCAACTTCATTTAGCGCCAATGATAGAACGCCATCTTTACTTAGCGCCCATGATACAGCGCTGTCATCACTTACCGCTCATGATATAGCGCCACCTTCACCTTCGCCTATGGTACAGAGCCACCTTCACTTAACGTTCATGATATACCTCCACCTTCACTTAGTGACCGTGATAGAATGCCAGCTTCACTTAGCACCCATGATATAGCGCCAACTGTACTTAGCTCTCATGATGTAGGGTCATCTTCACTTAGCGCCCATGATATAGCGCCACCGTTACGTATTGCCTGTGAAAGTCTGTAAAATGTCCTATTATAAGGCATTTTGATTTATTGCCACCATCAAAATACCGCCACACGTAAAATTCCATATTTCTTTCAAGTGGTCTCTTTCCCTTGAAACTTGCCAGTGAAGATGCAGAATGCATGGTTTGTGTCTCCCGTGCATGCTCCATGTTCGCACTGTAACATACTATATTGTGATCAACAATTTTGCGTAAAATAAAGGGTTTTCATGTAAATTTATAATGCTTAAACTGTTGGGAAATATTGTAGCTGTTAGAATAATTTGACCTGATTGACTTTGGTCTTCCTAATATGACGTGTATTACGCACTTAGTTGAAATATAATATTGGTGAAATGTGCATCAGGTTTTGTAAATTTGGTTTCAATAACGGCATACAGAAGTTATTTACGTTGACAGTCTGTTATTTGTTACAAATGAAACAAAATTTTACATTTTATTTTCCCTACGTTTGCAAGAATTGTATTTAGTCATGAGAAAAAAATGTTGTTAATCCCTGACTATAATGAAGTGCAATCAGTTTTAAGCTTTCATTATGTGGCGGAAGAGAACTCTCTCAAGGAGTCTCTGGAGATGACGTCTAAGCAAGCAATACTTCCAAGTAAAATTTGCTTGTCAGACGCATTATAGACCGCTCATCTTAACCTAGATACGGCGAGCAAAATGTGAAGAACTTTGCTGTAGGGAGATTTCTAAGGAACAATGCAATATTTCGGAGTGTTGGAACGAGTAGTATGAATATAGCCCGAAAGTGGCTCTTGTAACACGTACTGTCATTACCGTTGCTGCCGTATTAGAGATCCTTAATTTTCCTTATTGTGGCGAGAAACTAAGTTCTTTTTGTCTTAATTTATAATTTGTTCCTGTTTCTTTAACTGTGAATCACAAGGCATCAGCTACTTCACGAAAATCAGTGGTGACATTCTATTTCCAACGGTCTGTGACTTTGATTTCGAAAGTCGAGCTCTATAAGTACTTAATTATGGGTAGTAGACGTTCATTGGTTACATTTTCTGAACTTGTGGTTTTGTAAGTTCAGGACGAGATGGATTGCATAAATAGAGGATTACCGAAGGCTGAAAAGTAATGTTTGTTCTTTTGTGGTTTGGTTCGTATGTTAACTGCTCTGGAATAACCTTTTGTGTGTGTGTGTGTCTCAACAGATCAAGTCGGACATGGGCCAACTCTTTGTTAAAGTTTTTAGATCTCTCTCTCTCTCTCTCACACACACACACACGGTAGGACTTCTCTGATCGAGCGATCAGCTAGTCGCATAGACCGCTACTTACACAACACACAACAAACAAAAGGCGAACATCGATGTGTTTGGCGGGTTGCAAACCCGCGATCCCACCAAACAAGCGGCTTCAGACCTCTGCCTTAGACCACACAGCCGCCAGAATAGAAGGAATAACCATTTATAGACGAAAATTAATAAGCACGTATCTTTTATGCTCTCAAATTTATTTTTTACCTCACAAGGAACTTAGTCCATTAAGCATTAGGAGGACCAGTTAGTTGGTGCTATTTAGAGAAAGAAGAAGAACCGTGCGGAAATCACGATTACACTGTATGGACATAATACTGAGCTTTTAGTGATAAACTTGGGGGGTATTTTTAATCACCATTGGGCTTTAAATGTTTAACATTTCGTCCATTGAAAAAAATGGACCAGTTTTGTCACGATGCCTGAACTGAGCTGGAAACGATGTAAGACTGAGAAAAGGTTTCTCTGGAGGAATTGTAGCGATAATTACATGAATGACAATTAAAAATGCGAGATTACCAACAGCATCGTCCCAATAATACCAGAATAAAATTCTGGCCCAATGTCGGTGAGCCACTACGCTGGAGTAATGAATTCAGGCGCTTGTCACTTGAGTCGTTGTTGTTCAGTAATATGACAAAGTTCTGTTATCATTACTAATTTCGTTGAACCAGTCTATTTCAATAGCAAATTTAAGGCTTAGGTTCCCTGAGCTAGTTTGTTTCCGTAAGAAACCTTTGGAACCATTCTAGCTGAGCCAGTTTTTCGTTAATAGCGTTGAAGACGGGTGATAAAGTTCGAGGCATTAAGGCACATTATTGCAGAGCCAATCTGTGTCATTAATAAAATTGATGTCCGTTGTCGCTGAGCCAGTCTGTTTCAGTAATGAGAGTGGAAAGACCAGTGTCGATTGTCTGAGTGGCATACTTTATGGGAAGGTGAATTTCTTATTCTCTCTTCAGTTTCTTTTATTCATCCTGTCTTGTACTCATTTTCTGGCCGCATGCGATTATCTGATGCCTGAAAATTTTTTAAGATGACCGTGTTTGTGTAAAACACCACCCAAGAAATTTATAAATACTGACTTTTGGGGAATAAACTTAGAATTATAATAAATTGAAATCAGATATTTACTTAGACATGAGAAACACATTATTCGAATCTAATTTATAATTATATTCTGTTGCCAAGCACTGAATTTTATCTTGCCATCTTATTCCATTATTGAACAAATTAAATAAAGGGTAATAAAAATTGATTGCTATAATTGTCCGAGTATCAAATTAATCTTGACAGCCTAATGTACGATGTATGTTCAGGAAATATAGGTTTAAATGGCTTATTATTTCATAGACAGAAAAAAACTACTCTTATTCTGATTACACAAGGACCATTCGTCTTCGAACAATTATTGTCTGTTTCTGGCTCGGAAGCAATATGTTGGTGGCCGCAGGTTTAAAGACGACTGTCAGGTGCAAATAGTTGTGACACGATGGCTGGAAACAGAATACACAAACGTCTGTCAGCATCAACATAAAGTAAACAAGATAGGCAACATACCTATAGCGTAACATTGAGGTGCACTGTTCGTGCAACTATTATCGCAGTGGGAAAGTGTCACTTATTCTGAGTGTACGTTTGCAGGCTTAGGTGTACAGCATGCAGCCATACTGTAAAATATTATCTCATAAACGCCACGATATGCGGAAAGAAGTTATAGAACCTAAAATGTGTGATTTTCTCTACAACTTTCGTCTGAAACATTTCTCATTATAAGTATAATTGAGCGGGATACGATCATAAATGTATATTGGTCTTCATGTATGGTAGCCGTTATTCCTGCCAGATGTTAAAGATGCTTGAATTTTCTCGATATATTCTCGGAAAATACATAAATATCACACTTCATGAATCCGTCCATTGGGAGCCGAGTTCTTCCATGCGGACGCATAGACATTACGAAGCCAATAGTGGCTGTTCGCACTTTCGCAAACGTGGCAAAAAATGGAAACGTTTTCTCCATGTACACCATAAAGGCATGTGGATGAATTGATGTATAGTTCCAATTATCATCTCTGGACTAAATAGAGATGACTAGATTATTTTACGACTGGGCCACTTTTAAGTCCAGCTCAAGGACCCCATTATCCATTGAGGACTTCTTTTAAAAGGAATAGAAAATCGCGTTTCACTATAATATAAATGTCGCGTTTATTGTGGAAAGTATGCGGAAAAGCAGTGGGATAGCAGCGCAGTGAAATCCGTACTCTTCCTGTTAGAGGTGAATATAAAGAACCGAATATAAAAGCAATGTAAAATTATTTTCCTACCGACCCTGGCATCTGTCTAAATTGAAGCACTTAGCCTGGCTCCAGTATGCGGGTGATGCACTGCGAAACATCTGACTGTAAGAGGATCTTTGGTCTTTAATTTCAAGGTTTTGCTGCTAATTATTGGCTTACTGCAGATGCCGATAATTTTGAAGCTATAAATAAGCTGTTAGATTTTCCTTTCTACTATCGTTTGGCTTGTACACAGAAAGAGATCTGAAAATAAAAGCTTATTTTATAAGAATTCCGCATAAGGTAGACTGTTTTACTGCTTTCAATCTAAACACTGAGAAATATGTCTTACTTCTTTCCGAATATGGCGCTGCATCACTGGATGATTGGTGCCCGACGTTTCGAGACGACGTGTTGGTGTCATCTTGAAGAGACGGTGTCCATGAGATGGCTTACAGACGTTTCACTGTGGCTGAAATGGACGTAACAGTAAGGCTACCTCGTCAACTAAATCTCCCAAAGTCGCGAAGATGTCACAAACATGTTTAACGAATGCAGTGACAGAAGAAATTAAAATGTTTACGAATTTATGAATAAAATGACGAAACCCGCCTTCCTTTGTCAGAAATTTTGAATCGCAAACAATTACGAGTGACATATAACGTTGATTTTTCTACAAATAAGTATTCAATCAGTAGGATGCATTCGCAACTTTATCCTTCTGTCAGAAGTGCGAAGTACAGCAAATGTGGCGTCTCTCTCCCGGCGTGGCATCACTCCCGGAAATACGCTAAGCTCGTTTTTCTTTGCGATTATCTACGCTGTAAGTTTTCAGGTCTTCACGGCGGTGTTGATTAAATGATGGCCGGCTCTTGGGCTTTGTACCATGTAGTGGTTAAGTGTTCCGACGTTTCGAAGGAACATCATGCCTTAATTTTCAGGTTTACTGAATTTAAGTGGGCGCTGAAGTTGTGTTTCGACTTTTCGGAGGAACGTGTTTTATCGATTTTCAGGGTAGCAATTAAAATGTAGACCTATGTGTTAATTGCTAGGTAACATTTATTTTGACTTGTACAATTTGTGAGATTTCACAAATTTAAAATGTATGTTTATAAAAGGTGAGGTAAAGTGATCCCGTTACAGGCCCGGTGTGGCCCAGAGGGTGGGTAGAGGTATAGCTCTACTCTTCCTTGACCGCAGCACTAGAAGGGGGTGAGTGGTCAGCAACACTCCCCGGCCGCACTTTACCCCCGGGAAAGACCCGAAACCCATTGTATAGGAAGCTGGGTGGGACCACAGGGCCGCTCTGGACGGGCGGAAAATCTCGTCACCACCGGGATTCGATCCCTGACCGTCCAGCCCATAGTCAGTCGCTATACCGACTGAGCTACCCGGCCCACAAAATGTGTGTGTGTGTGTGTGTGTATATATATATATATATATATACACACACACACTTTATGTTGAGTTTTAAATGCCATGTATTTAACACCAGCAGGTGGTCAGTATGACTGAAACATGAAGCATACATTCACGAAACGAATACAATTTGTTGTGGTTGACGGCAACACGTATGTCAATTTTAGTATGTACAGTTAAACCACCAGACAATGCAGAAATCAAAAAGCACAACATATTCCATTCATTCGGCTACTTACGCACCCTTACATTGCAAATTCATATTCAATTTTTTTTTACACGAAAAGTTTTACATTAATTTTCGGTTAGCTGTGTGGTATCGGTGTATACTTGGGATTGGAGTGAGACTGAGAGAGGTGACCGGGTTCACTGCAATGGAGTTACTTTGTTGCTACTAAGAAGCGTGGAAGTGCAGATCCGTGCGCTGTAGGCAGCCTGAGCGCTCAGTAGCAGCTAGCTACTGCCCTCCGGTGATCAATAAGAGGTCCCTCACACCGTAATCCGGCAGTAGCAGTACCACGGATCGCTATGGATTGCATCAGCATCACATTTAACACTGCAGTACTGATTCATAAGGCTTTAAGGCTCAAGTCATATTCAGCATGCAAACGTGGCCTCTCATTCGTGATGAATTATTTGTTGACTGATGTAGGTGTACGTAGCGGCAACATAAAATGAGAGCGTGGTTACATGTGGTATGGTAAGATTTGGAAGGGTACCCTGCATCAGGGTTGGGGACCGCGGTGGCACAGTGGTTAAGGTGCTATGCTACAAATCGAAAGGTCTCTCTTTCGATCCCAGCTGGTGTCATTGGAATTTTTCATTGACATAAAATCCTTCCGATCCCACTATGGCCCTGGGGTCGACTCAGCCTCTAACAGAAATGAGTACCAGGAGCATTTCCTGGGGGTAAAGGCGGCCGGTGCGTAAGGCT
>Ga0131853_10018974_pt1 | contig 12513 bp, 5 predicted proteins | sample TergutLab28metaG_FD_92764 | JGI IMG/M metagenome (GOLD analysis project Ga0131853, IMG submission 92764) | Labiotermes labralis P1 segment gut microbial communities from Petit-Saut dam, French Guiana - Lab288 P1 (version 2) (version 2) | ecosystem: Host-associated > Arthropoda: Insects >...
GTGTGTGTGGTGTGTGTGTGTGTGTGTGTGTGTGTGTGGTGTGTGGTGTGTGGTGTGTGTGTGGTGTGTGTGTGAGAGAGAGACAGACAGACAGACACACAGACAATAGTAAGACGACACATAAAATTGCATCAAGTTTAATTGCAGCCCCATACTTCGCACTTCGCACTCCACGCAGACTATTATAAAGGTGAATAAATCGATGATGGGTGAGTGGATTGTGTACCGCGCGTCGGACAGATGGTGAAATTCACATCAGAATGTTAGTCGGCATTTTTGCAAGAGTAGAGACTACTTGGAAGGTCAGTACTTTACATGCGTCTGAAATAAACAGCACATTGAAAAGGGTGAAGTTGTTTTTAAATATTTTCATTGTTACACCGTGCATGTTGTCGAGTCACTCAATTATTATACCAACTAATGCACTTATATAAAATTTATACATTAAAACACCAAAACTGCTCCGACATGTTTCGGTCCTAAGACCATCATCAGGGAGCTGTATTTCTTTGCCTTGCTAAAGTCACATTAAAAACCACATTAAAACCAGTCATAAATTAACTCCGTTTTACTAGTTGGGTATTGTGGCAGCTTTCCATGATGTGTAATGTTATGTTGCGAAAAGTGCCCTGCTACGGATGTGCATTCTGTGCTTCGCTACACCATGTTCCGAGGTAGTGTGATGAGTACAGGCTACCCACTCCATTCGCCAGTTTCCTCTTCACTTCCCTCCCTGCGTCAGCGTGTGCCATCACGTTTCAACTGGACTCTACCAAGACTTGGATCTGCCATTTGGAATTACTGTGCTGCACCAGCTGACGGCTGTTTTCTGGAAATTGTCTTTGGCTTTGTCGGACATGACGCCAAAGAATATGAGTCAATACATTTGGCGTAATCTCCACGTGGATAAGACAAGTGATATTAAGATAATATCCCACTCATTCGCACTGATAAGAACCGACTGTGTAAATATCTCTCGCTATGGTAACAACAGGATGCTTCAGAGCTACTGTCACACAGATTACGGAATAACATTCATGTTTTGGAGGTTAAATGTTTCCTTGTTGTTTCATGAACGTAATTCTATTGTCCTCTCTTTACAAATCTATGGGTGTGTAATGCTCTACTCGTTCTTATTTTTAATTTTAAGTGGGATCCATTTTACTTTCATGCCCCCTATGCGCCTGAATGGCGAACTGTTGAAGTGGCTCGCAGAGACACTTTTTGGATGCAATTCTCAGAAGAAATTAACAAGTGTTAAGAGAAAACACATTTCATACTTCACAGTACGAGCGTATACAAACATTCCATACCAAATCTGAGAAACAGCCAAGAATTTAACAAGCAGTCGCCAGCAACCAGTACAAATGTTGCTAAACTGACTGTCAAAACTGTTCTGATCGCAATTATGTTTCTCTAAAGAGACGCGATTCTGAACTACATACTGTTCCCTTTCGGGATATCTTGTCTTCAAGATAAAGGAAAAGGGAGTTTATATTCACTTCCGTCTGTCACAAACAGAATGTAATGAGCAAAAATGTCCGACATATCTCGACGAGATACCTATTTTGGAAACAGAAACGGACAAAACAATAGCAAGATATGTATGTTAGCAGTACAAATTCAATTCTTCCGAGATATAACGACGTTTCGAGAGAACCATCCTTATTTATAAACAAAGACCCAATTGTGGCAGCATGTTTTGTCTCGTATTAACCCTTTAAACGCAGAATTAAATCCCACCTGCCATTTTCTGGCATTAATAGGAGCTCACCATATTCTCCACGTTAGCAGGATAATAGTTAAGCCATTCTAATGTTGCGAAAGAATGTGTAATATAAATAACATTACTCAAAACCGATAAATACATTTTTACAAATAACGTATTCATAAATTAAACATGATTATTAATCCTACACATGAAATTAATTGTTTCTGTTCATTGATGAAAGAGTACAGTTATCCTACTCAGTACAGGAACACATCGATCAACCCGCATACCACCGATACGTGGTTTGTGGGCCCACTCTACTAGGACAGGCGGTATCATATGGTCTAAGACCATGGTCTAAATCACTGTTTCCCAGGGTCCGGAAAATTAACTTTAGTAGTTGTGCGAAAACTTGTCGATAAATAAAAATAAAAAAAAATTAAAATACCATGAAAAATCTAAATACTCCCCGATATATCGCGGAAAATTTTTGTCCTGCAATTGGCAATACTGGATTAATCAACCCTACCGACCGCCTTCTTGTTTCCTGGCCTGTAAAACGTTTCGTAATTTGGGATTCCTACGGAAAAGTACAATTATTTTAGGGATTACTTTATAAAAGAAACAGTGTGAAACACCAAATCATATGAACACGATTAGCACTAAATGAGCCGATTGCGAAAGCTTCTCGGTTATACAGGGACGGAAAATTTCTAGGGGTTATTCGATCATGTATCCACATGCATGATTTTAATTGTCCTTCAGTGTGACTGATGATGATGATGATGATTATGATGATGATGTCTCTTCGATTTTACAATTACTAGTACATAAGGGTTTAAATTTTATTATATCTGTTCAACAAATGCACAAAATACATTAACAACATCTGTTTCTTATAGCACTGCTACATGTTTCGATGTTCGTACATCGCCCTCAGGAAGTCTCTTCTCTCTTGTTATGTATGCTAAAGTTATAAAATTAGTAAGATATAAAAATTGATACAACTTGATACATCTTACGTTTCACGGGCTTCAATCTGTTGGTTGTCTGCAACAATCACCTGTATAAATGTTTCGGTTTTATTCATTTTGTAACTTTATCGTACATAATAAGAGATTTAAAAACATCTAAACATGTAGCAGTGCTATAAGAAACAGATATCGTTAATATATATTGTGCATTTGTTGGGCAGATATAATATTTATTTATTTTATTTAGCAGGTTTCTACATCTTCCTGCGCCCATTTGACAATTATCTTATATTCTTCTTCCATTTGTCTCTGTCATTCCAGTCTTCTTCCATTAATCCCTTTTCCCCCCAGCAGTCCTCTAATCCCTTCCGCCCATGTAGCTTTAGGTCTTCCTCGTTTTCTTCTTCCTGGTGGGCTCCATTTCATAACTTTTTTTGGTAATTTCCCTTCTTCCATTCCCTGAACATGTCCTTATAATTTTAGTTGTTTAGTCTTAATATCGTCTAAAAGAGAACTTGTTACATTCATTTTCTGTTTAATAATAGTGTTCCTAATTTTGTCCTTCCTGGAAATTCGAGCCGATCTTCGCCAAAAGTCCATTTCTGTGGAATTCAGTTTTGATATCGTTTTTGCTTTCAAACGCCATGTTTCTGCTGGACAGGTATAATAAAATCTACAAAATTCACGGTTCATACGTCATGGTACCGGGTTAAGTTTTCCATTTTAACTTCATATGTTCAACCATTTCGGCAGTCTACTAATGTGATTTGTAGATTATTTTTCTACCATGTCGTGAGACATGGGGGACACATCCTTAGAAAACCAACCGCTCTTTTTAATTTTTAGTTGCTTTTAACAGTGAGCGATGGATTACAAATAACAAGGAAGGGCAGAGTCGTGGCCTGTCTCACTGAAATACTCCGAAGAATCTCTTGGAGAAAAGAAGAAAAACAACGAATTATCTGTCAAGATATATTTTGTGTCCCGGTTGATATCGGACACCTACCAAACAGAGTTCAAGAGTATTATCGCTTGGCCCTACTACATGCTGTTGCCGACCCGTGTATTACCATCGGTAAGTGGACTCCTGCACTATAAGACAGACTCCCCTACTCTTGTAGTTTGAGTCACTTGAGATGTGCTCATATATATACCCACGCTGCGCGGGGCTCCAAACGCAAGGAATTGGTTTACACACATAGCATGCATTTAACAAGTTATTTAGCCTGCTATTAATATAGCTGAATTACAGCAATATCTGTGAACGTTTTGTATATTCAATCATATTCCCACATATTTTACATTTCCTTACCAGTATATTTACGAGCATACCTTATTTCCCGCTCCACAAACAATATATTATAATTATAAAAAAATATTTCTGCTGATTGAATTGTCTATTTGTGTCTGGTGTTAAAGATTCAGCGTGATTTTCTGGGTGTTTTAAAGAAAATGGGCCAATATGGTGTACTTTCATTAGAATTGGACCCACAGATAAAGTTTCACGGCTCTTGTTGGCGGATTGAGGTGTGTACAACGATGACCGCATCACCATTTATTGTTGCAGTACGCAATTGTCAGTGTAAAAAATCGTCATTGTTACTTTATATGCTTATTGAATTGATCACAGTCGTTAATATACGTACTGAGGTGCTTCTTGCTTGTGACGCCTTAAGGGCTAAAGAAGGAGACAGTAAGGTTCTCCGAAACATTTGTAGTCACGCAGTGTCGTAACTGAAAGCGTAATGTGAAGGGTCACCCTTATTGTCATCTCATTGCCTTGTGTTTTTGTGTCTCTAAGGAACAGGTAGTCAACCACGCCTAAACGTAAGCGAGCTCTGAACCATTTGGAGACAGAATGAATATAATCAGTAACGCGGTCAGGAAGCGTCTAAGAACATGACAAGTCTTTGAACAAGATTTCAATTTGGAAAGCTATGCGCATCATTGAACCATCCAGTTTCCAATTCAATGAACACTTCGGGCTGTTTCATCCGGGGCATAAAGCGTCCGGGGCTTGAGGCTGACCACTCACCTCCAACTAGTGACGAGATTAAGAATGAGTGGAGCTACGCCTCGACTACCCCTACACAACTTCATGGCGTGTATAGGGACAACTTCTCCTGTTCTTACCTTCTGTATTATCATCATTGAAGATTCAAAAGTTACACAGATATGTGGAAAAAATTGTGTGTAGTCAAACACATACAATTTTTTCCAAGTTTCACACACACAAAGGGGATGACACACTTCCTAGTACACAGATATATTCCATGGAATTTGCCTGTTAATGGCAGCTGCCAGAAGGTCATATTCCTCCAACCTTACCTGCAGTGCTACGCAGTTTATAGTGAAAATGGCAGTCATACGTTAATCCGCACCAGCGGGGCATGCAATTCCAGCTTTGTGCGCGGCTGTTTCTGAATCCTCGAGCAGTATTGTACATGATGCTTCCGCGATTACCAGGTACAACACATGGAGTTTGAAGATACCCGTTAATTATTCTGATGACAAAACAATTACCGTTACAGTGTAAACTCAAGGCTGTACAAAGACAAATTTGTGTTAGTGCGATTGCGTAGAGAAAAAAGGCTTGCGGTTATGAAACTTTGGTAAGCCAGGGCTGTTAATAGCCACGGTTCTAGGAACTGATCGTCATATTTCGTATTTCAAGCCAGCTTAAGTAGTTACGTAAAGACACAACAGTTAATCTACGAAAAGTGTTCCTTCACTTAATCCGCGGCCATAATTAACCGCTCTTTAACTTCCAGATAAAAATCCGTCCCATTACAGGCTTGGACAGGCCCAGAGGGTTCCAGGAAGTTAAGGTTCCCAGATTACGTGACAATGGCCCAGGATGGTGGTAAGGTTGTCAGCCCTACGCACCGGCCACTTTTTACCCCCAGGAAATACTCCTGGTACTCATTTCTGTTAGAGGCTGAGTCGACCCCAGGGCCATTGTGCGATCGGAAGGATTATGTCAATGAAAAATTCTAATGACACCGTCTGGAATCGAACCAGCGACCTTCCGATTTGTAACACAGCACCTTAACCACTGTGCTACCGCGGTCCTCTAACTTCCTGGTAGCAATGCGAATATATTACAATATAAGGGTCTGCTTCCGTGGACCGCACCAGTTCCGAATCATCTTAATGTGTAGAATATATATTTTAGACACCACAGCTTAATGTGTAGAATATATATTTTACACACCACAGCTGCATGTTTCAGCTACCGCAACCTAACCTTCACCAGGTACAGTAGATACGATAATAACATTACGATTATATAGCTTCCTATTTAGATTTTAGAATTGTTGGACATACCCTGACAACTATAATTTTACAGTACGGCACTCCCATTGTATTCATAACATATAGAATGGACACATCAGTCAAATACACAACATATATTTTACACTCACAGCTGCATGTTTCGGCCTAATGATAGCTACTTTCAAGTAGCCGAAACATGTAGCTGTGATGTGCAAAAATATATGTTGTATATTTGACTGTCTCCATTTCTATATTCTGAACAGAACGGTGATGCCATATCTTAAAATTATTTTATTGTGTCCTGTGGTAGGTCAGCTGACCGCACTTGCAGTTGACTCTAGGTGATCCGCCCGACACTTGCTTGCAAGCTGCGAAAGTTCTGAGACGGCATTACGGATAAGCGTGTACATGATAGCTGGTTAAGTCGGATGAGTTTGTGAATTGTACCCACTGTGACATCCACTACAGATAATATTACCAGATTTTTACCACTTAAGGAAGTCCTTACCATCAACCAGCGACGCAGGAACCCGTTGCTGAAACCCGGATACAAGGATAAGGGAGTTTTGATAGACCTTTGTCCACTGGAGTTTTAGTTGGCCGATGGACACCCGAGTGTGAGTTCGCTTGTAGGTTGTTAGTCCTTCTAAATTTGGCCTCTGGTGGGGTCCAAAAATTTGAGCGGTTCCCGCGATTTCGGTGAGAAGGTCCGTTGCACGTTGATAATCATAGTGCTTTCTGAATCACAGCTCTAGAAAGAATATTGTAAGGACACGTGTAACCTGAGAGATTATAAATTAATTTAATGGTTATTTCAAATTCAACCCCGAGTGAGTGACTTGTATTCAGGCGTCGTCCCGGAGCTTAGTTGCAAAAGGGTGTGACTTTCTAAGAACAACAGTTATTCGATCGTCGCTGATCGTCCCTGGGCCACGGAGTGCTGGGACCGACTTCTGAAACCAGCGGAGACAATCAATGCTAGATCCGGCGCACCTGAACCGAGGCAAACCGATCCGTTACAACGTACACCGCATGACACGTGGATAACACACTATATCACAAGTGGAAGCACTTTTCATCGCCTGTTTCCTCATAGAAAACTATTAATATTATGTAATGTTTAACATTACTACTGCATAATTTGAACTGAACTTTCTTATCTAAGTGGGTTATGAATATCGTGCTATATGTTCTAGGTACGTACAGTCCGATCCCGGTGCTCGCGCGGCAGTGTTTCTCAACCGCCGGGCCGCGGCCCGGTACCTGGCCCTGGCATCAATTATACCGGGCCGCAAGAAGTTCTCCTGGAATTCGTCATTTTAGTTTTCTAAGCAATTTTCATGAATAAATGTTTTATAGTGGAAATATTCTGAGGAGAATAATATTCGTGAATGTGTCAAAAATCTCAGACCCAGATGTTGGCCTGAGGAAACTAAAATATGCTACACTATTTCATTAGTCCAGTGATTGATAACTAATTTAAATGTAATTTTATATTTGTCCACATGCCACACCGTGCACATAAGTGTACTAATACTCTTTGTGATTATGCCATAATTAATTATTAATACTTATGTATAATTTAATATATGAACTTAAAAAAACGGTAAGGTATTTACCAGTTAATTTATTGGGAACGGGCTCTCGTCTTACGAAAAAAGAATTTACCGAGCCGCGGTCTCAGAAATGTTGAGAAACACTGATCTAAGACATAAGTTTGAGGCCGCTCGCTTGCTGGGATTGAAGTTTCGAATTACCCAGGAGACATGGCAGCCCCTCTCTTGTGAATATTGTGTGTTGTCAGATAAAGGTCTCTGCGGCGGGCCGATCCCTTGTCCAGAGGAGTATTACCGAGTGAGTGTCATTGATTGTGATCGGGTGCAACAGGAAACACGTCTGCGCTTACGATGAGTAGGTAGAAAGACGTCAGACTAAAAAAAGATACCGTCGTGTTAAATGCAGTTAAAACAGTGTCATTGCAACGTGACTCAGACGCTCCGCTCGGAGACAGAATTACCTTCCCTTGAAACGTTCCATTCGGACTTTGCAGCTCACGTGGCGTCCTCTCCAAAGGATACTGCAGACTCGTCCGCCAGTGGCAAACCGACGGCGGAATAAAAGTGGCAGTTCACCTCCGTCCATCGCAAAGTTCGAAACGACATGAAACACACATCCACTCTCTCACAAGCGACTGACAGCGTCATGGAATAACACAACTGGCTCTGTATTAATTGTCCTACTATAATTTCTGCGTCACATGTCCGCGCATCTGCCATGTTGGTATTAGCTATTGTAAGTAATTGCGTAGCGGATATTAGGGTGATTCAAATGGTAGAACATTTGTATACGAAAGGTGGAAATCCGTAAAAGTGGTGCAAATAATGGAGAGGAAGGGTGGGGGTGGGATAAATTCTCTGACAGGTTAATAATATCTTAAGCTTATTTTATTTCCTTAACCAGGAAACTAGGCTAAAATTATTAGTGTGTTCTGCTTACTTCGGATAATGGCGGAAACAGGGGTCGTGGCTTATTTTAAAGGACAGAAGGTGGAAAACGTAATGCCATCTGCAAAATCGGCACTCTTCTGAGAAATTACACGTCTCCACATCCCAGAAGTTAGCTCCTTAATAATAATAATACAATATACATTTAAGCCACAAAATATAGCACCACCGCATGGAAACCGATGCTAAAATTTGGTCCAACTGTGGGCTTGTTCTTGAGTCCGTAAAATATCTTATCGTCCTATAGCACATGCGGGAATTTTTTTTTTTTTTGGCTAATCGAAGCACCTGTGAAATTCTCAAGAAGGACTCTTCCCCAAGGGAGCTGGTTTGAGATTCTTTTAAAATAGTTACTGACATTACACAGTGATTAAGAATTCTGTTCCCAATATTTACAGATTCGTAATACATGCTCTGTGCCTCGTAGCATGCATGTGGTCTATATGTACACAGTTACACACTAGAGTGTGTAAATACTGGCCATGTTCTTCAGTCACACAACAGTACATCTGGTCAGACATTTCTCACAGGACAATCCGCGCCTAATCATGTCGCTGTTAATTGCCACACATTAACTTACGTAACGTAGTATAACGGAGAGGAGTGGAAAATCCTTTTCCTGTTAAGTAAGTGCACAAGATAACAGTCACGATCCGTATCCGTGTTTCGACATCCGGTGAGGAACACAGATGTAGCCGGACAGAATAAACAAACTCACAAACTTCTCCGTTTATAAGACCATCAATACGTTCGCCAGGGGGAATTCAATGTAAATATCTAACACAAAATATGACATATACGAATAATGACATGATCTCATTGATAGAACTGATCACCCTTGCAGTCCTTTAAAGACAGATAAAAGAAATGCTAGAAGGTCGACGGGGGTAATCTAGAGATCAATTTCAAATAATTTTACATTGGAATGAATTCGGAATAGATCTGATAGCTTAACCCTTATCCTGCTAACGTGGAGAATATGTTAAGCTCCTAACAATGCCAGCGAATGGCAGGTGGGATTTAATCAGGCGTTTAAAGAGTTAAATAATAATTAGAATGTTAAAAGATAATGGGATTTGATCTCAATGCCACACCTAGTTTCAGAGGCGTTATGTGGAAGTTGACGCAATTATGTTCGTGAGTTTCCAGGAAAACATATGGATTATGGCTGCTCATTTGACAGCCCACATTCCACCCGTCAGTGTGCGATAGGACAAATCCTGTTGCGCGTTTTGCGTGTTGAAGAAGTCACGGCTGCTAATTCGAAATGGAAAACTTTGCTGTCAGCCGTCAGTATTTCTTTGAGTGAATTACGGACGTGTTTGAACTTTGATCGGGATTTTCATATCAGGATTAAGCGCTTATCTGTTTCATGCAACATCAGAAGTCACCCCGACAAAACGTTTCACTGATACTCCTCTGAAATGTACCTAACCGAGAAATAAAGAGCTTGTAACACTTTTTTATATTTGTAGTTCCGTGCATCTTAATTCTAGGTTAAAGAAATCCAACGAGATGCAACAGTATGCAGATATTTATTTACTGCTAAATTACTCTACATGTTTCGGGCGTCCATCGCGCCCATCATCAGGTGTACATAAAACTCTAGTTGTGGCCTCTGGTACAGATCATATTATCTGGGGAGCAAGCTTCCTCAAACGTGAACTTGGTCACGTTTGTGGCTACAACTACAGTTTTATGTACTCCTGATGATGGGTGCGATGGACGCCCGAAACATGTAGAGTAATTTAGCAGTAAATAAATATCTGCATACTGTTGCATCTCGTTAGATTTCTTCAACCTAGCTTGTAACACTTTGACGACTGAAATTTGCTGCATACGATACACATAAAAGTACAGTCATGCGCCGCATAATGATGTTTCGGTCAACAACGGACCGCATATACGACGGTGGCCCCTTAAGATTATAATATTATAATATGATAATATATTACTATAATAATAACACTATTATTATAATATATTATAATAATATTGTGTTACAATTGCCAACAGTATTCAGTACAGTAACATGCTGTACAGGTTTGTAGCCTAGGAACAATAGGCTACACTATACAGCCTAGGTGTGTAATAGGCTATACTGTACCATCTAGGTTTTTTTTAAGTACACTATGACGTTCGCACAACGACGAAATCGCCTAATGAAGCATTTTTCAGAAAGTAATCATGTCATTAAGGGACTCATATCTGTATTCTGTGGGCAGAATGCGATACACTTTGGGCGTAAAAAAGGTGCTTTATATTTAAGGAATGCCTGTAATCTTGTCACCAGAGCTTAGAAAAGCAGAAGCTCACTGGCTTGGAAAAGTCAGTCCACGTGATATTTCCGTCTTAAGAGCGCTGGAAGTTAAGGCAGCTGTTCAGTTATATCTTGAGCTACAGACTGCGGTCAGACAGAGCGCGCTCGTCAAAATCTTTCACCTGAACAAGAAGTATCCATTCGCAGTGCTTTCACAAAGTCCTCGTCGTGGGAGAAAAAAGTCGCCAAACCTTTGGTACAAAAAATATTCCGCGTCAAGAATGCCGTGTAGAACAGTGTTTCTCAACAGCCGGGCCGCGACCCGGTACCGGGTCCTTCCATCATTTATACCGGGCCGCGAGGGGTTCTCCTGGAATTTGTCATTCTAATTTTCTAAGCATTTTTCGTGAATAAATATTTTATAGTGGAAATATTGTGAGGAGAATAATATTCGTGAATATGTCGAAAAACTCAGACCCCAGAACGCCTAAATAACATCTGTGTAGCATATATCAGTGACCAAGGAGCGTATTTTTAAACATGGAAGTATTCATGAATGTTCGGGGAATTTTCAGGCATCGAAATCTTTCAACATTTGGGAAGGGAAACACCGCTGTTTTTATGACCGGTCAAAAAAATTGTCTGCAAGCCGATTACAAGAATGGGCGGCGTTTACTCTTTTCTCAAAACTTAATGAAATAACACCTGTGTTGCAAATGTCAGTGACCAATTTTCAAGGAAGCGTAAAGAAAAATTTTCCACTGAAACTGAAGATCAAGGCAGTCAGTCTATAACCTGTTCTCAAATCTAGTAATAATGAATATTGTTTCTTCCAAGTTCTCATTGCAGTGTGCAAGTGCTTGTTTCAAAATCCGAGTGCCGGTTTTTTTTTAAAATTTAATAGGACTACAGATTCAAATTTTAATATGAATAAGAGACGAGGGACTTTGTTTAATTTTGGTGTTAAGAAATCTCGTATTTAAGGTGTCTGTGAGGCAAAAAAAATGATCCATCTACCTCAAGCCTACAGAGCGATCTCCAAGATGTACAAACGAGGGAAAAACTACCAGCACACAGTGGAAAAGTCTGCATTCATTCGTAAGTATATGGACAGCTATTTAAAATTTGGTTTCATACAATAACCTGACACTGAACAGTTGTCATGACCTTGACTTGTCATTTGTGCTACTGTTCTGGGAAATGAGGCTATGAAGCCACCGCGACTTATCCGACATCTCAACACAAAATATTCCGATCTAGTAAACAAACCCATTGAATTATTTACGCGTAAAAGATATGCACTTAAAAGAGAAAAGAAAATTATTTCCCAAGCTTCAAACACTGACACTTCACTTCTTACGGCATCCTATTTAATATCATCGCAGATAGCTAAATGTAAAAAAATTGTAAATCTGATGTGTGGTTGACCGTGCATCGTAATCCAGTGTGGATAAGAAACCAACTAGATGTCACTTTTGTGTTATCCTTTATTTTCTCCTTTACAAGTTGCTGAATGTGTTTCGGTCAACCATGTGCCCATCTTCAGGAGCTGACGACTGCGTAGTGTTATCGCCACGTATTGGTATTGTGCTGTAACTGTGAGTGGTATTATTCAGATATGTCTATTTGTGTGGGTCGATGTGTTCTATAGAACAGTGCTGTAACAGTGAGTGGTATTATTCAGATATGTCTATTTGTGTGGGTCGATGTGTTCTATAGAAGAGTGCTGTAACAGTGAGTGGTATTATTCAGATAAGTCTATTTGTGTGGGTCGATGTGTTCTATAGA
>Ga0131853_10018976_pt1 | contig 12513 bp, 7 predicted proteins | sample TergutLab28metaG_FD_92764 | JGI IMG/M metagenome (GOLD analysis project Ga0131853, IMG submission 92764) | Labiotermes labralis P1 segment gut microbial communities from Petit-Saut dam, French Guiana - Lab288 P1 (version 2) (version 2) | ecosystem: Host-associated > Arthropoda: Insects >...
AGGCTGCTGTAATTTGGTACAAGAAATTTCATTTCATATAGTAAAATTTTCTTAATTTTTGGTACTTTAAGACTATTTATGATGACAACCAATTTATTTGTCATTGCTAATGCAAAACAATTGGGAACCTAAGTAGTTTTAGAATTTTACTGTCTTTTTTCCGAACATCTTGGGGTGTTGGCGTCCTAAATTCAGCAATTTTTCACAGTTTTCACAATCGGGTTGAGTTTGGCACGATTTTGGCGGGCCTTCGGAATTTCGGGGGGGTTAACCCCCCAAACCCCCGTCCCGCTTCGGTACGGCGCTGGGGAAAACCGCATGTACGCGGTAAACTGCACGTTCGTAATAAAATACACGGCCCGCAGCAGGTTGCTGAGTCAACGAAAGAATCCACACGCATTTCCACCACCCTCTGCCTAGCAGCTTCCTCTCCTCACCGTGTCTTCCCCCCCTCCCGACAGTTATGGTCTGCAGACGCTCCATCTGTCTGTGTTTGCGTTTTGTGTACTGACTGAGAATAGTTGCTCAGTATAACTGGTAAATAAGTCACCCTGAAGTACGCGAGGCCTTAGCTCTTGTGGGATGTCACGCGACAAAGGGCGATACGGACGTTTCCGCATAACCTATCTTTTCCAACTTCACGGATCAAGCAGCCCTAAAAATAATGACCCTTCAACATGGGAAGGATGAGTTGCCCGAAACGTCGGTATGCATCTACCAACCTAGGCCGCCGCTTAACATTCCTGAATAGCGGAACCCTCAGGTACACCTCGGCCGTCCGAAAGCCATGGTGTGTTTGCTATACATAACCCTGTCATGGAAAGAACGAAGGGTAATATAACCATCGTAAAAGGTAAAGGTAAAATGATCTCGTTACAGGCCCGGTGTGGCCCAGAGGGTGAGGAGAGGTATAGCTCTACTCTTCCATGACCGCGGTACTAGAAGGGGGTGAGTGATCAGCAGCACGCCCCGGCCGCACTTTACCCCCGGGAAAGAACCGGTACCCTTTTCGCATGAGGCTGGGTGGGCCCCAGGGCCGGTCCCCACCAGGATTCGATCCCGGACCGTCCAGCCCCTAGTCAGTCACTATACCGACCGAGCTGCCCGGCCCACAATATAACCATCGTAACAATCTAATAACCACTTCTCACGTGACATACTGAAAATAATTTCTTTTGGATTATTCAGGTTGATATGTTGGACCGGTCCTGTACTTTTCCTTTGTGTTGGTAGCCTTTCTGGTTGTTATAAGGAACGTCCCAAGATCTTTGCACCAAGAGTCTCGTTATTTTCCTCAGTCCCGCCAATAAAATTATGGGGGTAAGCCTTGCAACAGGCCACGACCTTTTCCTCCTACAAGCATTTCCCAGTTCACGGTCATCCAGTCGTTCCACGCTTTCTAGTCTTACCGGCAGCTTCGATGGATGAACCACGAACGAACGAACGAACAAACAAACAACCTAACTAACAAGAGATTTGAATACAACAAAATCACGATGTACTGTATCTCAGAAGTGAATAAGTACCTTCAAACAGAGCTATTAATAAGCTTAGGATGAATATTCAATTACATCTTTACCTTTACCAGTTCTTAAATTTACGTCTGGTGTTTAGGCCTGACCGAAATCAGTTTTCGCGTGACACTTTACACGGTCATTCAGCATTAGTTACGCAATCGAAACCGGGATAGCTCAGTCAGTATAGTAACTAGGCTACAGACTGAACGATCCGGAGTTTGATTCCCCGCGGAAGCAAGAGAGTTTCCTCCTGTCTGAATTTCTTCCATTCTCCTATAAGGTTACAGGAGTTGTTTTCCCCGGGTTAAAGCGGCCGGGGCATGAGGCTGATCGCTTACCTTCTTTACTAGCGCCGAGGTTAAAAACGAGAGAAGTTATTCTCTTACTTCTCCTGTATGCTTTCATAGCTTGCGCGGGACACACTTCATCTTTTTTTGTATCTCTCCAAGTGGTCGGATTTCGTATGCCTATATACATATTCCTGAATATATTAGTAATTCTACAGAATAAAATCTCTAAACGGAGAGGCGGAAAAAGTAAAAATGGAAATTATGTAATGATACGAATTACTTCTGTGTAGACGTGAAGCATTTAGAACTGTGGATGAAATATCTGATTGAGCGCGCTTTGGATTGCTGCTTTGTTTCAATGGAAGCCCGCGCGGGGCACCTGTCTTGCTACAATCAAGGTGAAAGGAGCGCGCTAATGGGGCTGAGGGGGCGGTCGCAGACAGGTGTAACAAATGAAGGCGGCTACCCGAAATACCTGACCGCGCCATGGATCCTGTCTTGCTATACCATGGGTGAAGCAGCACTGCTAAGCGGCCTTCACATACGAGCGATTGGTTTCGGGAGACGGCTCGGCTTCGATAGACAGTGTGTCTGCTTCAGTGTAAGTCCCTCTCATATCATGCTCAGTAATATTAGGTAACATCTACTGTAAATTTTGTGCGATTGACTGTCACATAATCTTACTACTTTCAACCCTTTAAAGACGAAAATTAACATGCATTCTGTATAAAGATTAATTTTGTACCGCGCAGTAAACACACACCGTCTCCTCTTAATATCTTACGTATCGCGTCCATATCACCATTTATTAACTAACTCTTATGCACCACGCTGTGTATGCTAAATCACGTGTTGGTTTACGTCCCGACGCGTTTCGCTGTATAGAGACACAATCTGCAAGGAGCCCAGCCCAACTGTAAATTCTTCGCAGCACATCAGTTGATTATATGCACTTTTCCTTTCTAGACGGTGAAAAACCTTAAAGTACAATGTATTATTACGCCGATCCCAGTGACCGCACGGGCTAAGGCGTGGGTCTGCTGCCGTTGGCTTTTTGGGGTTGTGGGTTCGAATCCCGCCGAGGGCATGGATGTTTGTCTGTTGTGAGTGTTGTGTGTTGTGAGGTAGCGGTCTCTGTGACGGGCCGATCCCTCGTTCAGAGGAGTCCTACCGAGTGTGGTGTGTCTGAGTGTAATCGTGAGTCTTCGATAACGCGGAGGCTTAGGCCCACTAGGGCTGTTGTTCCATGGCAAATAAATAATAATAATAATAATAGTGTATTGTTATATTACACTGCTGCTGTGTGTATTATATTTTGAATTCTAGGGACTGCGCCCAATTTAGGACGGTACATGAACTCCCAAAAGTACAAAATATGTTATTAAAATAGATGCCGGCGAAACCACATTGCATATGGGCCTGTTTTTCGAAATGTGTGTGTTAAGTGCTTTTAAGTGTCTTAAATTCGACTGTTTCAGTGCACATTCTTATGTCTGAAGAACTCCAACGGTATTTTTTACATACATGGGGCCGTGCATCGTGAATCGAATTTAATAACTGTCCAACAAGATGCGACTTATTCACTTCATTACATTTCTGTACGCAGCTCTACATGTTTCGGGTGTTGACACCCATCATCAGGAGCTGGTACAGCTGTAATTACAGCTTCTGGTATTGATTAACCGGATGTTAACCGAAAGAATGTACTATTTTTAAGTATTAAAACATGATGGTAGACTGCGTTTGAAATGTGATGGCACACGCGCAGAAACCAGATTTCGTCTTCGGGCGAAACGGACGAGTCCATTTAAATCGGCTGGGGGGCGTCAGTTCAGTCGACTACTGGCAGCCGAGGTGTGCGCATCAGCGGTAGTAATGCTGGTTACACCATGTTCCGAGGTAGTGTGAAGGGTACTGGCTACCCACTCCATTCGCCAATTTCCCCTTCACTTCCCCTCCTGTGCGTCACAGTGTGCCATCACATTTCAACTGGACACTACATAAAGTTACCACCAGAATTTAAAGTGCTAAACACTCTGTTATCAAGGGTAAAATGCGCGTCTGATAGTTACGCCAGGATGCAGAAAAAGAAATTGAATCCATGATCACGGATTTGCTTCACAAGTTGTACTGTTTTCAACCAACAACCTCATTTCTGCCATGTGTTCAGTATGTTATATTTTAAACCACAGTGCTGATAAGAATTCCAGCCTGGCAGTGTTATGGAATAAGGGATTAACAAACCGACGTTTCCAATACTGATAATGTTGCCGTCTTCAGGTAAAGGATTAGCCCTCAGATCACACCCAATCCAACATTTGTGTTCTCCCTAATAACTGAACGATGTGATATGGACTACAATTTACTAACCTCTCAATATCCTAACATTTTATACCATTCTATATAGCAACCCAAATGATAAAATATGCATATTTTATCGGCGTGCATTTGACGGTCTAATGCACAAGTGTGAATGTTTCTTAATGCTCGGATATGGGAAAAATAAAATTCTTTACTGCCGTCTGACATCCTTCCTATCAATTCCAAAATGTCCCTCCAGATTTTTGTTTTCAGAAACACGATCTCGGATACATTATTCGTTATACTGAGAATTCAAGAAATATTTACATTTGATAGATATTTATCGTGGTTTTACAGTAGAACGAAGTGCAAGACATTGAGTATTTGACCAATGAAATCTGTTAAGTAGGCAGGTTTTGGCCCTTTTAATAGGCTGTACCTCTACTTGCCCTTAGGGTGAGTAGAGGTATAGCTCTACTCTTTCTTGGACCTCGGCACTAGATGAGGTTGGGGGGGTCAGCCCCACGCCCGCGGCTACCTCTACCTCCGGGAAAGACTCGGTACCCGTTGTACAGGAGGCTGGGTAGGCCCCAGGGCCGGTCTGGACAGGTGCGGAAAATCTCGCCCCCACCGGGATTCGATCCCCGGACCGTCCAATCCGTAGCTCAGTCGCTGTACCGACTGAGCTACCGCGGCCCACTGTTGTTAAGTCAGTTTTAAACTAAACTTCAATTTATCGCTGTCCTGTCAAACTGTGGACTTGAATTTCGACGCCTCTTCGAAGGTTGTATTCAAAGTAAATCAGTCTCGTTAAGGTCCGGAGTAGCCCAGAGGTTTCCAGGAAGTTAAGGTTCCCAGGTTTCATGACGCTGGCGCAGGATGTTGGTAAGGTTGTCAGCCTTACGCACCGGCCGCCTTTACCCCCAAGAAATGCTCCTGGTACTCATTTCTGTTAGAGGCTGAGTCGACCCCAGGGCCATAGTGCGATCGGAAGGATTATGTCAATGAATAATTTCAATGACACCAGATGGGATCGAACAGCGACCTTCCGATTTGTGGCACAGCACCTTAACCACTGTGCTACCGCGGTCCCCCGAAGGTTGTATTAGCTCTTGTATTTGTATCATGTCCAGTTAACAAGGTGAGGAATTATGGAGAAATATTGTGGTTTTTGCTACAGTAATCTTCATGGTGCATAATTTTGGATTTTGCGAATGCGAAGTGACTCTTTGGGGATTTCTATACTGCTTATTGGAGACTTTAATTTTTGACTCAGAAGAAGCTTCGCGTTCCATAAAAACAGTTTCTTGAGAAGTAGAGCAAACGCCGAATTATTTAGTAACACCCTGTACGACCGCATTAGACACTGTTTAGTTTTGTGGCCATTCCTTCCGCACCTTTCCATGCAAATTCACGTTTTTTGTTCAACCAGTTGATATATTTTCCAAATTTGGAACAAAGGCTATTAGGGAACCTGAACGTTGCACAACAAGAAGCATTAGTTTAGTGCTGTAAATTGGTTATCAAATTTTCACCTGCCTCACGTTGAATATCGTATATCTATTAGGCCTATAGGTTAGTTCTCAAGCTAATACAGGCTTAAGCATGATTTCACAGTTGTAGGGTGTTCAAAAATTATTGGAATCATCATCATTATCATCATGAGCTGTGAAGGGTTAGGTGTATTGCTTCTTCCTTAGACGTCAATATGAGGCTGTCCTTCACCAGTTCCTCGGATGTCTTGTGTTTGTCCTTCTTTTAGATATTTAATTGTTAGAATATTTTTCGTAATTGGAACAAAATTAATAATTATAGTGATAATGGAAAAGAAATTCCGTCCTTGTGATTAATTAAGCACAATTTCATAAAGATATAAATAACAAATTAACTAGATACGTCAGTCTTCTTCTTCTTCTTCTTCTTCTTCCTCAGGTCTACAACTCTTTGTGAGTTTTGGCTTGCTCAATTATTCCTCTACGTGGTTTCCTTTCCTGTGCCTTCTGTTTCCAATTATTTACTCCCATCTTCCTCAAATCGTCTCTCACGTCATCATCCCATCTTAATCTTGGCATTCCTTTCGGTCTTGTTGCGTTTGGTTTCCATTTATAAATGCCTTTAACTGCTCTTTCATCAGGCATTCTTTCAACATGTCCCACCCAACTCAGTCTCTTACTTTTAATGTGCCTTACTATATTTTCATGGTTAATCAGGTTTTCCATCTCCTCATTTGTTTTTTTGACTCCATTCTCCATTTGTTTTCTGTGTTGGGCCAAAAATTCTTCCCAATAACCTCCTTTCGAATACCAATAATTTCTGCTTAATGTTTTCTGTTAACACCCAACATTCGGATCCATATACTGCTACTGGTCTGATTACCGTATGATACAGCCTTTCTTTGGTTTTCCTAGTTATTAGTTTGCTTTGGAATATCTTTTTGTTTGCAAAGAAGAGATACGTCAGTACAACAAATATTTATTGGAGTTCATGAGCTACATGTTTCGACCTGTTAACAGGTCATCAGGGCTCCATCGAAAATAGTCTGATAAAGCCTGATGATGACCTGTTACCAGGTCGAAACATGTAGCCTATGAAATCCAATAAATATTTGTTGTGTTAACGTATCTAGTCGATTTGTTATTTAGTTCGTTAGAGCACTTCGTGATGTCCTCGTTAAAGTCATGAAGATATGCCTGGAGAAATTAGGCGTAGATGGAAAGTCATCACAGCACGGATTTTGAAGAGACAGGATAGGATGGCGTGGACTGGGTTAATCTGGCATAGGACAGAGACAAATGGCGTGCTGTTGTGAACTCGATAATGAACATTAAGGTTCCATAAAATGAGGAGAATTAGTTGACTAGCTGAAAACCTGTTAAAGTGATATTTATTACCGTCTAAAAACACAAAACATATGATCAATAATATGACAAAACTTTGTAGTTAACTTCTGTGCGACACGTTTCGGCTGTAAATCAACTATCAGGCCAAAGTAGAACACAGTCTAGGTACGTGGAAAGTGTGCACTCTATGGGATTCCATATAATAATTATAGTTTAAAAATTTTTAACTATAATTATTATACTGTTTTAATTATGGGGACCGCAGTAGCTCAGTGGTTAAGGTGCTGTGCTACAACTCGGAAAGTCGCTGGTTCGATTCCAGATGGAGTCATAGGAATTTCCATTGACATAGTCCTTCCGATCGCACTATGGCCCTGGGGTCGACTCAGTCTCCAACAGAAATGAGTACCAGCAGTTTTTCCTGGGGGTAAAAGCGACCGGTGCGTAAGGCTGACCTCACTACCATCCTGGGCCATTGTCATGTAATCTGGGAACCATAACTTCCTGGACTTATTTACATTTTACTGTTTTAATTATACCAATGTAAACGATATGGGATCCCATAGAGTGCACACTTTCCATGTACCTATGCTGTGTTCTACTTTGGCCTGATGATGGCTGTTTTACAGCTGAAACATTTCGCCTAGAAGTTGACTACAAAGTTTTGTCATGTTATTTATTATATATGTTGTGTTTTTAAACGTTATTAAATAAAGGTCAAAGGTAAAGTGATCGTGTTACAAGCCCGGTGTGGCCCAGAGGGTGGGTAGAGGTATAGGTCTACACTTCCATGACCGCGGCACTAGAAGGGGGTGAGTGGTCAGCAGCACGCCCCGGCCACACTTTAACCCCGGGAAAGACCCGGTACCCATTGTACAGGAGGCTGGGTGGGCCCCAGGGCCGGTCTGGACGGGCGGAAAATATCTTTCCTACCGGGATTCGATCCCGGACCTTCCAGCCCGTAGTCAATAGCTATACCGACTGAGCTACCCGGCCCACTAGACGGTAATAAATATCATCTTATTATTACAACACAAAGGGTTGGCTCGTATTAAATAAATGAAAACCTATTAGCTTCTCAGGAAGAACTCCGCTGCTAGAGATACTTAGCTATGTAGACAGGCGTGAAATAATGTGGGGAAATAGAGGTGTAGCTCCACGTATTCCTATAGGCCAGGACTGGATGGAGGCCAGTTTTCAGCTTGACGACACGACCGCTGAACACCCCACCCCCCTCTCCAAGGAAAATATCCAGCTCTGGACTGAGTAGGAGACTAGGTTGGTCTCAGATTTTGGTTCGACGTTTCGGAGAAGAGGAAATCTCATGATTGTGAGGTCATCTTGCGCGTAGCCGAGCCATTATGGCGAATGAACCGTCCCGGCTAATAATGATAATGATGATAACAGCGAAAATAATATATTCCCCTGAAATGGAATTTATGAGACAAACGTCGAAAGATGAGCATGTTGCCTGCAAATGGAAGGAAGGCATTCAAAAATCTAACCAGAGATGCAACATACGTATAACGTAACATTAAGGCGTGTTAGTGCAATCATTGTTGCAGTGGAAAAGCAATAAGTATTACAAACCTTGTGTGTGTGTGTGTATTTGTAGCCTTAGGTATTCAGCATGCAATGCGCATGCACCACGTTGTCATCTGTGGCCTGCCCCGCTCTACAATATTTTTCCACATTATCTCATAAAGAACGCGATTTTTGAAGAAACATTATTGGACACAAAATATGTGTTTCGAGTCTCACTATAATTTTGCCCGAAACATTTTTCATTCTAAAGAATTGAGCGAGATTTGATCGAAAATGTATTTTGGTCTTCATATAAAATAACGGTTATTCTTGTGCAGTTGTAATAAGAATTGAGTTTTCCTGACAATTTTTGGAAAAATAATCCAATATCAAATTTCATGAAAATCCATCCAGTGGGGGGGGGTCCGAGTTGTCTCATACGGACTGACGGGCGGAAAGACGGACGGACATGACGAAATTTAAAGCCGCTTTTCGCAATTTTGCGAACGCGCCTAGAAAGGAAATCAAAGTTGGAAATCATTTTAAAATATAAAATCAATTCGGTGTGGTACCTGGACTACATGCCAAGAGGTAAACTTCTACAGCTGCTAACAAAATTAACAAACCACACTGGAACGAGATTAAGGGGGAAACTGTTCGAAATGACAGCTGGACAAATGAGGCTGGAACTTGTCGGCAGGTAGCGCAATTTCTTGACGACAGTCGTGATCATAATCATTCATCATCGTAATAGAATGATACAGGAGTCAGAATAGCCTAGACAGTAAAATGACTAATTGTGATACGAGCTTCCGGAATTCGATACCATTCAGGACGGGTACAGCTAATTGCTTTCCTCATGTCCCTGTCCATACTGACTGAGACACTTCCAGCCTGCACAATGGCTACCGGATCACCTGTTCTCGGAACTAAAGGGGGCAGAACGTCACCTAACGAGTAACAGACGTGGCATCTACCATTCAGTTTCTGAATGCATGGAGTTTTAGTTACAATATCTTTAATTCTGAATGAGGACTAGGCACAACGAAAAAAAAGTGTTTTATATACTAAGTATGCTTGAAGCACCGAAAGCGGCATTCATCCTGAAGACAATGTAGTGAACGTACCCGGTGGCGCATTTCGTTTAGGCACTGCACTACAAAATGGAAGGTCGCGGTTTCGATTGCCGATCGGGTCTTTTGGATTTCTCCTTGACTTATTCCTTCCGGCCGCACTGTGGTCTTGGAGATGACTCTGCCTTGAACAGAAATGAATACCAAGAATATATCCTGGGGGAAGGTAAAGGCGGCCGGTGCGTAAGGCTGACAAACTTATCACCATATGCCGATTGTATAGAAAATGTGGGAGCTTCAAACTCATGTAGCCCTAAGGGCCTTTCCAGGCGTGTAATGGGGTGGCTTTTACATTGGAATTTTAACCCTTTAAACGCCGAGTTAAATCCCATCTGCCATTTGCTGGTATTATTAGGAGCTCACCATATTCTCCACGTTGGCAGGATAATAGTTAAATCCCATCTGCCATTTACTGGTATTATTAGGAGCTCACCATATTCCCTACGTTGGCAGGATAAGAGTTAAATCCCATGTGCCATTTGCTGGTATTATTAGGAACTCACCGTATTCTCCACGTTGGCAGGATAAGAGTTAAATCCCATCTGCCATTTGCTGGTATTATTAGGAGTTCAGCGTATTCTCCACGTTGGCAGGATAAGAGTTAAATCCCATCTGCCATTTGCTGGTATTATTAGGAGCTCACCGTATTCTCCACGTTGGCAGGATAAGAGTTAAATCCCATCTGCCATTTTCTGGTATTATTAGGAGCTCACCATATTCTCCACGTTGGCAGGATAAGTGTTAAATCCCATCTGCCATTTGCTGGTATTATTAGGAGCTCACCATAGTTTCCAGGTTAGGAGGATAGGGGTTAAAGTGTGCTATTAACAGTTTATGTACAGCTGTGACTGCCTATAATTGTAACAACACCTGAATTGCTTTACTTTTAAGTAATTCAGCTGCCACAATTCAGCTGTACTGCACGTCGTTACGATTATTAAAGAGCAGGCGGTGATAGCAGTGTTTTGCAGGTTGTGCAAAATTCCTTGCGAATTTAAAGTCGTCCGTGACAAAGTACAATTTGTTAGCACTTGGTCATGCTGCAGGAAGAACTAAGGAAAGCTAAGTTTTTGAGATCGAAACATAAACCTCTCATTATATATATATATATATATATATATATAAGGTAAATCAGTCCCGTTACAGGCCTGGACAGGCCCAGAGGGTTCCAGGAATTTAAGGTTCCTAGATTTCGTGACAACGGCACAGGATGGTGGTAGGTTGTCAGCCTTACGCACCGGATGCCTTTACCCCCAGGAGATACTCCTGGTACTCATTTCTGTTAAGAGGCTGAATCGACCCCAGGGCCATAGTGCGATCGGTAGGATTTTATGTCGATGAAAAATCCACTGACACCGGATGGGATCGAACCAGCGATCTTCCGATTTGTAGCACAGCACCTTAACCACTGTGGGTACCGAGGTCCCCATATATATATATATATATACAGGGTAATTCATATGTCCCTCCGGGATTTCCGACCTCTGCGGTACAGTAGCCGGGAAGGTCACGCTGAAGGGGAGCATGTCAACAGAAGGACAGGCACTCCAATTTTCTGTCCTACTTTACAGGTGCTCGATATGTCCACTCTTGGTGACGTGGCAGATGTCAATCCTGTAATCAAGTTCCTGCCACACACGACCAGGCTGTTCGTTTCGTAGCGCACAAGCAACCACTCTGCTGGGATTTCATATACCGCTCACGAATTGTGTTGCCCGTAGTTGGTTCTGTGTGGTACATGGTCCGAAACCACCGTTGAACCGTCACGATTGACTCAGTTTTCGCAAATTCCAAGACACAGAACTTTTACTTATTGCCTGTTCACGCCATGTTTCGTCACGACTGCCCCCTAGCAATGAAACCTGCAAGTACACCACGACGCCTAGTGCACAAAAAAAAACTTGGGAGAAATTCTCTACCTATTGATATGCTCCTTTCTGCAGCGTCTGTCTTGGTTGTTGTGCAGCCGAGTTCGGAATTTCCGGAAGGACTTATGAATTACCCTGTATATATATATAGACACACACACACACACAAAGAGAAGCAGTATATAGTGCCATTTAGTTTTTATTTGTACAAGTAAATTTTATGTAGTGCAGTAGAGATCTGGATTTTGATTCGGAAGGTACCCGTTTCAGTACCCGGCACGGACGCTTGCTGTCCTGCTGAGGATTCCCTCGGTTCTCCTCAGCCTTCCTAGATCGATATGCACCTAGTTTAGGCTAAGGCCCGTTTCGCTACATCCCTTTTTATGCATCATTCCCCAGTCACTCTACTGCTCCAGTATATTGTCTGAGATTCTGTCCGCTTTGTGAAATAAATCACCTCACCGCATAGAGAAAGGGCGGATTTACATGAAAATCCCTAGTAAATGTATAATTTTAGATTACTGGAACGTTTGGCATGGCTGGTCTTTAATATTCAGGCCTGCTTTTACTATCTGCCTTCCATGTAACACTAAGGCACAATGGTCATTAAATACAGGGTGTCCCAGGAGGAATGTGCCAGACTTCGGGAGAGTGTTCCTTATGTTAAAGTATACCGATATAACCCAAAACACCTTGATCCAAAGTTGAACGGTTACGAAGATAATGGCCAGAGAAAAGTGGGGGCTTCTTGCGGTTCCAAATACTGCAACCTGCACAGCTGATACGTCACGTGACAATGCGAACGTCCTTGACAGTGCAATGCAGTGTTCACTGTGCCTGCGTGACGCTTTGCGCAGTCAGCTATGTTACGTCACCGCAGGGCTTTCTCATGTATAGTGCTTGTAACCCTAAGGACTACTATGACACGAGTGCGAGTGTTTTTGTAGTTCAATTTAATGGCTTTATGTCACTCACAAGTTAGTCTGATGTTAAGTACAGATATTAACATTACAGAAACCACATATTCCTGCCAGTTTTAA
>Ga0131853_10018977_pt1 | contig 12512 bp, 6 predicted proteins | sample TergutLab28metaG_FD_92764 | JGI IMG/M metagenome (GOLD analysis project Ga0131853, IMG submission 92764) | Labiotermes labralis P1 segment gut microbial communities from Petit-Saut dam, French Guiana - Lab288 P1 (version 2) (version 2) | ecosystem: Host-associated > Arthropoda: Insects >...
CCAATGTGGTAATTCAACAGAATAGTCGCAAGCTCCTGATGATGGATATATTAATGTCCGAAACATGTTGGGCACATAAGAAGTGAAATAAAATAGCAAGTGACATCAAGTTGGTCTTTTATTTTTCAACTATTACACGAACCTCTACTTACTTCATACTCGAATTATAAAGGTACAGCCATAGTAAAGTTGTGCTGGTGCTTAACTCACACTGGTTACAATTTGCACGGCCCCTTCAACAATACGAACTCCGGATTTTTACCACAGAATTATATGTACGTTTTTTCGTACGATTTTCACAACGGCCGGAAACTTCCTCAAACAGCAATGCCCAGCTAGTCTCTGAAATTGAGACACAGTCTTCTAGGTAAAGGTAAAGTGATCCCGTTACAGGCTCGGTGTGGCCCAGAGGATGGGTAAAGGTATAGCTCTGCTCTTCAATGACCGCGGCACTGAAAGGGGGTGAGTGGTCAGCACCACGCCCCGGCTGCACTTTACCCCCGGGAAAGACCCGGCACTCATTTTACAGAAGGCTGGGTGGGCCCCAGGGCCGGTCTGGACGGGCGGAAAATCTCGTCCCCACCGGGATTCGATCCCGGACCGTCCAGCCCGTAGTCAGTCGCTATATCAACTGAGCTACCCAGCTCACCTTCTTTCAGGTAAGAACTGAAATTTTAAATTATTTAAATGAACTAAAAACGGTTAATTAAACATCGCGCCATAAAAAGTCTTCATCGGAGAAGGAAGGCATACTTCCACGCATCCTTTGGCCATTCTGTGCCTAGGAATATTGGTCGTGATGACCTTCCATAGTGACAAGCATTTTGGGCTGGTTGGATAGAGGCAGGGAGGGTGGGGGGGGATACATGTGCACGCATAAAGGACTGTCATTCCGAGCATTACGGGACTTCATTCCGTGGCCCCGGTATAGTCAGAAATGTCATCCAAGAATTCAGATATCCGCTTTTTTATTGCAGTGGTTAGCGACAAGAACTCGGAAAATAACGCCTTAAGACTGTAAACATGGGCGAGGTACCAAGCAGACCGATTAACGGATCCGAAGACAAGGGCCTCACTTTTAAATTAATGGCACGGTGAAAGTCATTACAAGTTTACAGCCAAGTTATCAAAATGTTGGTAGATCCCTCTCGCGAAAACAACTTCACAAATTTTACCCAGAAATTACACAGAAACTAGAAGATAATGAAAATCACACAAATGAGGAAAAACTCGTTAATACATTATCAGCTAAAACAAAAGAATGTAATTTAGCAACGTGTCTCGTAGACTGTTAAGTGCTTTCAGTGGTGGATCCTTAAGATTAAAATCCAGCCTAGCTTCAAGAACCTGAAGCCAGTCACTATACTAGCAAACTGTCATGTTTCGAATTCCTTTCTTTTTCGAGCGTCTAGACGCGTACCGGAGCCAGATAAATTTGCAGTAGGACAGAGGGCATGGACGTATGAGAAGCTACAAACGATCGTAAAAAACGTAAACACAAACAATATTTACACGTGCCAATGTCACCGACAGCTATGCTCACAATGCGTGCAGAATATGAGCCAGGCGTGCCAACCTGGCAACCGCGACGTACTGTGTTGCACTACGACCAAGGTCAATGCGGCTGTGTAGAAGGCTGCAGCAAGAGTTTCGAAAATACCGCTGCCCAGAGCGGTGTTTGGGGTACACCCACTCTTCTTAAGAGTTCGTACATAACCTATAACAACACTTTCAGATAAAGAAGGCACAATGCACGTTTGCTTACACCAGAACTCGCCACATTCGCACACCATACGTCTATAATCTACGCAGGCTATCCCAAGCCACCCTAAAAACTGCAAATTGGGTACATGAAGTTAGTATCTCGTACAAGCCCAACCATTATTATAGCATTTGTAGATCTGCTATTTTTACACTCCAGTCAACAAGACGACCACTGTTCCTATTATCGCATGCATTAGGCCTATCTCACTTCCGCATAATAAAAAGTTACAGCTTTCCTACAACAAAGTCCAAACCAGTTTTAAATTCTAACTCCAGTGACATATAAGTGAATTTTACTCCCCCCATGTCTCTGAACATTCGCATCGCCTATGTTACGCCTTCTATTTGATCATATACTTAGGCATGTTCCTAAGCAGTGACGCTGATGTGACACACTGCCTTCCAAACGGCTTTGTATGGCGGCAGTTCCAACTTGATCACTGCAGTTGGAACGCTCAAAACGACAGTCAATATGGCGGTTGTGTAAGAACAGTGAAACAAGCAGACCGGCCTCTAATTGGAATCAGACACTTCAGTTCCACCAGAGAGAATCCTGAGAAGCATTACTGGCGTCTGGCCGCCGCGCCTCGAATACTTTCACAGCCCACTGTCCTCCGCAAGACAAATGTCCTTACGAAACCAGCATCATGCTGTCTTTTCAACATATGAACCTCTCAACCGTCTTTAAAAAAGATGGTACAAAACAAACCACGAACATGACACTGCAGACCAAACAGTTATTGCGTTTAACGTTCTACCATCAACAACGTGGCGGAAGGACGATTGGAAACAGGGAGTTCAATGAAGAAACCTTACAGTACGGTGACAGAATTAAAAAAAAAACTAACAAATTTTGTAATGGTTTTTTATAGAACGTAAATATCGAGGCAGCCATTTAAAAGGCCAAATTTTCCCTGTTCATACCATGATGGCATATAGTGTGTGTAGAGGCATGGCTCCACTCATTCGCAGGCACGGGGGGTGGTCAGCTTCATCCCCCGGCCCCTTGAACGCCGGGAAACACACCGGTCAGCATTGAATGCGACGCTCCGTTGGCCCCTGATGTACAGGTGGACCGCCGTATCCACGGGTAATACGTTCCAAGACCTACCGCCGTTACGGAAAACCGCGGATAACACCAAACGCTATATACAACGTGATATTCGTGTAACATGCATAAATACGGTAAAGTTTAATTGATAAATTACACACAGTAAGACATTATCAACATTAAGCAGAGTAATAAGAAAGTGTACTGTACACTACATTGTACATTTACAGTGCACTTTCTCTCTCTCTCTCTCGTGCGTATGAAATAAAGAATTCTGACGTTTTAGCTTAATCCTCAAGAGACGATTAAGCAATGAAAAAAATACATTACCTGTATTGTACTGTACAGTGTCACGTACAGTTCCAAGGAATGACAGAACAATAAAAATCATGCTTTTCCATCAAAGCGCTGCACAAGCAATGCAAAAAAGTGTTATCGTTACACATTTTACAATGAAAATCATACGTACGTACCTGTGTACATAACCCGAAATAAGAAAATTTTATTTGTTAAAAAATATTTTAGCCTGTTGTGGGTATATTCAGCGACTTCTCCATTCTCCTTTTTGCTTTCTGAACATAAACACTGTTATAAACGAGGCAACTAATTCGAACAGCGAGAACGCTAGAAGCAGAATGGTGGCAAGTTTGAGGGAAAGCGTGGGTACGGGGACAAAGGGAGATGAGTCAAGTACTGGGCGCGTTTGGGCTGCTGGATTTCACCATGTTACGGCCCGTTCTCGCTTGGCGCGCATTTTGAAACTTAACGGAAGGTTTATTTCTGTAATTTTCCAATTTTTTCCGCGCCGCGGATACTGAATCCGCAGAATCGGCGATCCACCTGTACTGAGTTGTTCACTTGACCCTTTAAGGCCTAGTTCGTACCTTTATTTATCACCGTGTTTAACATTAAAAAATTCTACGTTTTGAGAACATAGTACATTTTTGTGTTTTATTTGCATTGCGGAACAAACGGCGACTTTTGCCCTATATAACATTAACTTATTGGTTTTTATAACCAAGACGGAGAGTTTTTACTGCGCGGTACGAACTGGATCTTTAAACAAAGCACATTACGTTTCGTCCTTAACGGGTTAATCATAATCTGTAGCTTGTTTGAATTAGTGTTTTCCACTTACATTAACAGAACATTTGTTTCTTGGAATTTCGACTATACTATACTACACTATACTATACTGTATTATACGTCACATTTATTTACGATTTACTAAATGACGTTTCCAGAAAGCGGTACTGGCTTAGGTTGAAGAACTATTCCCGAGATGGCAGGAGGTAATGCCACGAAGAGAATTCAGTATATCCAGTCTCCAACCGAGATTTAAACCCGGAATCCCCCACATGCAAAACAAGGATGCTAGCCACTGTACTATGACATTCGATGTGACCTCATATGGCTGATATATCCAACTATGTGTCTTCAAACAAGCCCCGGTTAGGGTCAAACAAGTGGCCACAGCTAGTTTCAGCAACGGACAGCTAACCCACGACATAAAACAACAGCCAGTGAGCGCACAATTACAGCGAAGCCCCATGCAGAACCGAGCCTGCGGTCATGCGATTCCGAAGCAACGCAGCTGCAACATGTAGAAGTGATGTGCACGGTCTCACTACACAGCCAATAAACCTGTGGTTAAGTATGACACACTTCTGATTGGATGGGAAGTGCAAATTTATTTAGCACGGTAAATTAACCAGTGGAAGAGCCTTGCCCTGTGTTCCGAAAATACCAGCTTCGATTATCTGCAAGCGCATGTTTGGGACAGAGGAAAAGCTTCGTGGATCGAATACTGGGGCACTGGCTTAAATCAAGTCCATGTGTCTGTATCATTCTGCTCACCCCGCTCCGTCAGTACAGCACACTTAATCAAAGTACGACGAAAGTTTAAGCTTTTACAGTTCCGCGACCGAATATATGGCTGGGAGAAAGATGCAACTTATGAAATGCTAGCGTCGACTACACGGGTCTCTTACACAGTGTATTCAAACACTAGGTTTAGATGCAGGAGAAAAACAACAACAGTAACGGGGAATAAATGCTTGTCACTTCTAATATTACAATGAAGAACAAATTAAAGTGTATCAGAAACTGTACCAGTTTTGTGTACCCCATATTAGCTCAGACGATGCCGAAAAAAAATGGCAAATGAGTAATACTGTCTTCTGGGATGTGACGTCATGTGAACAGGTAAAAATATACGGACGTTTCTGAGGAAGTTTTGCCTTCACATCTATACATAACAGCCTCATGTCCCGAAAATACAGGCAGCACCTACTTCCGAAACGTTGGCAAATATTTACCAAACTACACGGCGTGACATCCCTGAATAATGTATTACTGGCAAATTTAAAAGTCAACAGGGGAGTTTACGCGTGAACGAGCACACACGCACACGCGCGCGCCCTATATTTTACGACAGTCATCTGTATGTTACTCCAAACCGAACTGCAATCCATCCTCTCAGATTACACTGACATTACGATATCCGAACGAAGTAATGAATAAGCAGGATACAGGTCCGCTAGAAATGTTATCAAACTTCCCGTGGAGGGCACAGTAATAAACAAGCGGGGTCAGTCGATGAAAGCATGTACCTTTAAAACATAGTACACACAGTTTGTACCACAAATACTATTTAGGATCCAACAACGTCATAAGTTTCAACATATATATATCGCTTGCTTTAAAAGGGCAATAAATTTCAGGTTTTGCATACTTGTCGAAAATAACAGGTTTGAGATTTCATTCACGACATGTAAACCTCCATGTTCAAGCACACACGTAAGTTAATTTACGTTAATTGGCCGTTAATATTTTACGCTGACGTGGCAGAACATATTTTTAAAAAATCCGCATCAAGAACACGTATACACGAAAACAGCTCCGGTTACAATGGTGGCCAACCTGTAAGTCCACTTCCACTTAACATCAGACGATTGGTGCCAAGTGGTTACGACATAGCAGTGTAACTTCGTCAAATGGGACTTCACGAACTCCGAACGACATTCAAGAATTTTATGGTGAATGTCGGTATAACAGGATACGCAGCTGCAGAAGTTAAATCCCGCAGTGAAACCTCCTGCGATGGACAAAGCTCTCGGCAGACGTACTTATCAAGAACAAGTCATGAATTCGTATGGCAAGGGAAATCAAGCTTCTTTCACTCCAAAGCTCAGCGCCGGAAGTCACGATCGAATGGTTGGCACTTCTGCTTCGCATTCGGTCAAGTCCCAGAATCAAATCTCAGCCATGAGAGAGGCGATCCCTGAGGTTCCTCCTGCAGTCCCTCCAGGCAAACGTCCACATAGCACCTTAAATTAGGGCACGGTCGTGTACTTTGGCATCCTATAATTCGACACTACACACTACGAGCTACTGACTTCGCTAAACCATAAATAAATAAAACAATAAATAATCTCCCGACTAAAGCCGTCTCAACTTACGTCGCTCCGCACTTACGTCATTTGCCCCACGACCCAACTTACTGTACTGTTACGTGCGCAAAAATTTACGTACAATGCTGTCGATGTCTTTGAGCTGTTGAACTACCCTGATCAGCTCATGCTCGATCTTGAAACTGGGAAGCAACGTGTCCTTGAGAGAGGCTGAGAAACCTAAGCCTCAGCCTAAGGAGAGGACTATGACGGTTTTGAAGTTGATTGAGGGGCTTGGACTGATCGAAACTGGCATCAAGGTGTTTGATGACAGTGGTTTTAACGAGCGACATGGAATGAGATAGATACTTACTTGGTATGAGGAGATTCTAAAGGAGAAGAATAAACCTTTGTCTCGCCAGAGTTCAGTTCTTAATTTAAAGGCACCTCCGGGGACCCGTGCATCACGACCCGTATTGTTGAATGCTGGAGATAATGATCCAGACGACCCACCTAAAGATCACGAGGAAATGTCTCCCCCTTAACTGTCGTTTCTTTGGACGTTCTCACATATTTCAAAATTTATCATATATAGTCTGAAACCACCATCCCCTTTCTATCACTGCATTTATGGGAAAAACAGTCTCGACTTACGTCGTCTCAACTAACGCCGTCATGTCTCGGAACCACCGCCGACGTCCAACTTGGGGGGCGATAAATTTAAATAAATACACCTCAGCAACCGGAAGGCGAAATGTCTACTCTATGCTCTGGCCGCTTTGTATCCGGAGATGCAACTCCGATGAAATAAAAGATGCGGAGGCATCATACGACTCTGGAGAGCGTGGCCAAGAAGAAATTCCTGCTCCTGTCCGGACTTACCCCGTCGTTCAACCTGTGGTCAGTCATTTTAAAGACCGAAGAGTGCCAATTAATTCGATACAAAACACCCACGAAAGACAAACACGCTTAAAACAAGGAACTACGTAGGCGCAGGCGCCGTATGTAACTTCGGTACTGTATCCGACGAGAACGGATACGATCGCCATTATAAAAAGCCTTATTTATCTCTATACAGTGGGCCCGGTAGCTCAGTCGGTATAGCGACTGAGCTACCGGGCTGGACGGTCCGGGATCGAATCCCGGTGGGGACGAGATTTTCCGTCCGTCCAGACTGGCCCTGGGGCCCAACCAACCTCCTGTAAAATGGGTATCGGGTGTTCCCCGTGGGTAAAGTGCGGCCGGGGCGCGCTGCTGACCACTCACCACCTTCTAGTGCCGCGGTCATGAAAGAGTAGAGCTATACCTCTACCCACCCTCTGGGCCACACCGAGCCTGTAACGGGATCACTGTTAAACTAAAAAAAAAAAAAATCCCCCACTTCAGTTTACACACTGTCACAGTTTTCAGTCTAAGAGTCTTAGCTGCCGACTGTGACAAGCTTTCTTCCTGTCGACGTCACGGTCCATGAAAAACGGAGAAACGTCACAAACATCTATTTTTCCTCTGAATTATGGGAAAAGCTGACGGCGCGGTGGTGAAAATTATGCACGTAGGTTTAAACACGGTATAACCACATTCAAATAACTCCATATACATCTGTTATACATAGAAATGCAATTACTTGACCACAAAAACCACAATCACAAAATAATCAGAAACTACGATTTGCATTTGCAAATTGAATTACAGCCTCCAGACTTTTTATCCAGAGATAAGAGCTTAATTAATATTGGCCAATGCCAACAGACTAGGAGAGAGCCAACACCATCGATATTAATAGTCGCACATACTTCGGACACGTGGGCCGGGTAACGTGGTCGGTACAGCGAATGGCTACGGGCTGGACGGTCCGGGGATCGAATCCTGGTGGGGGGCGAAATATTCCGCACCTGTCCAGACCGGCCCTGAGGTCCACCCAGCCTCCTGTACAATGGATACCGGGTCTTTCCCGGGGGTAAAGAGCGGCTGGGGCGTCCGCTGACCCCGCACCCCCTTCTAGTGCCGTGGTCAAAGAAAGGGTAGAGCTACACCTCTACTCTATCTATGGGCCGTACGGCCTGTACAGAGCCTCAGTGCCTGCACAAAGGTGCACTTTTTTGTGTACGTGGTTCAGACACAGGTGTTATTGACAATAATATGACACAGTCATGACGACTCCTAGCACAAGAATAAGATAAACATTATGGTGCACTACACCACTGAGCGGGTTGGTGTAGTGAGTGTTACGGCCCTTCGGAATTTCGGGGGGGGGGGTTGAACCCCCCCCCGAAGCTACTCCCCTCGGTAAGCCCCTGCTGTTAGCAGTAGTTTTTTTTTAAGAAAAGAACGTTACGTGTACTGAGTTATAAGACAATAAAATGACTATTGGCCAACTGATTAATACTAAAAATTACAGTTCACTAATTACAATTTTTTTTGTCCTGTGGCGCTGCGGCCCAACGCGGGCCATGGCCTCCTCATTCCTGAGGTTTCTTGATCACACACAACGACGCATCACAGTCGGTAGGACTCCTCTGGGCGAATGATCGGCTCGTCGCAGAGACCTCTACCTGACAACACACAACACTCAACAACAGACAAACATCCATGCCCCCGGTGGGATTCGAACTCACGATCTCAGCAGGCGAGCGGCCGCAAGACCTACGCTTTAGACCGCGCGGCCACTGGGACCGGCAATTTTTAGGACTTAAAAGTTATTTTTTACGAAAAGGGGAACGTCAGTAAGTAACTTTCCCCCCTTTTATTTGAACAGAAATACACGGAATTCCGTTCTACACAATTATGACTGAAATACACTTACAGTAATTATTATCAGAACGCGCTTAACAGTGAAATGAGTTAAGGGGGACGGTGAAGCTTACTGGCCCGCATATTTCTCGCCCCTCCCAATGCAAAGTTTCCTACAATCCATGTTAAGCCATGCAATGTTCACGAATCCCGTTCACAGCCTGATCTCCGATTACCCAGTTTAGCCATGCGCTCAGAAATTACCCATCACTAAAAACGCTATGCTTCAATCTGGTGCGGGATAGCAAGCCAACTGTTTTCGAATATTCTGAAGGACCATAAACGTAGGCCCGCGTGGCTGCCTATCACTGATCTAAAAGACGTTGTTTACTGGTCCTATTTGTGATCTACTGATAACTTCTGCGTCTCTCGGCATTCATTGAAGGTCGTGGTCAAGGTCAGAGACTAGCGACCGAACACTTTGCACAATAACACAGAACCATTCAGCGTATGGGTACCGCGCGCTCCTTCCCCGAGCGGAAAGCGACCTAAACGTAAAGCTAACAACTCACGTTAAAAGAAAAGAAAAAAAAAACGCGTGGAAATATACCTCCACTCCCCCACATCTGCACATAACGTGGTACGTAATACACAGCGACACACACTAATAAACACTATCACGAGTGAAAGTGTTCTGACATAATTCATGTTTCTTGGCAATACTGTCGAACTCGTTTATAACGACATCGGTTTATGCGACACCTCGTCTGCAGCGTCAGACATTATGTGGTACTAATTCATTCTTCAATGTTAAACGTAATATTATACTTCTCGGTAATACCAACACTCGTGTATGACACAAAATATCTTTCTTTACGTTGTAACCGAGTACGGCTGTATTTCTTACTTCACTAGCATTTTGCTCGGTTAGTGCAGAATCAAACCTATTCGCAAAAAATTAAATACTATACGTCAGTCAATAACACAACATTTATTTTATATACAATGGTATATATGTCAGGCCGACATGTTTCGACATAGTCGGTCATCCTCAGGCCCTCCAAGAAAACAGATCCAAGAGTTGTTTAGTTTTCCTGCACTATGGGATCCCAAATGCTCACAAGTTGCATTTACAGAAGCAAAATTATATAAGCTTATATAAATTGAACATGTTGTGTGACGGTTTTGACTTCATCATCATCACGTTCCTGAAGGGTTAGGCGTGTTTTCTGTTCCTTGATCCTCAAGATGAAGTTGGTCCCTCTATCTCTCCCTCGGTCGTCCTATGTTCCTTCGTCCTTTTGGTTTATATTGCAGCGCTTGTTTCGGTAGTCTGTGTCCTTATTCTGTGCATGCTGTAGCCACTTTTTCTGGTACTGTTTTATTTCCTTTACTATGTTCTGTGCTCCCGTTTTTTGCCTAATACACTGATTCTTTTCTTTATCTAGTTTTGTTATCCCAAGTAAGCGTCTCAAAAAATTTCATCTGTACTGCTTCTAAACGCTGTTCCTCTGTTTTCTTCAGTACCCAAGCTTCATTTCCAAACTCCAATGCTGCTTTAGCTGTAATGTTGTGAATTCTTAACTTTGTTTCTTTGTTCATTACGGGTTTGACTTAAATTCATAAAGTAAAACGGTCTTTTACAGACAGTTATTTTAATGTACTACCTATTTAACATACCACCCCATTTGAAGAATTTTTAAAACAATAATAATTTTATATTATCTTTTATATACAGTGATTTAATATACTATCATATTGGATTAGTGTCTAATTTTAAGTCAAAACCGTCACACAACAAGTTCAATTTATACAAGCTTATATACTTATATACTTCTGTAACTGAAATTGTGAGCATTTTGGATCCCATAATGCACGAAAACTAAACAATTCTTGGATGTTTTTTTGGAGGGCCTGAGGATGACCGGCCATGTCGAAACATGTCGCCCTGACATATATACCATTGTATATAAAACAAATGTTGTGTTATTGACTGACATACAGTATTTAATTATATAACACTTCGGAGGGATCAAAGGCTGGTACTGGCCCCAAGGGTTACTATCGATGCCGACAGATAATAGCCACAAATCTTGGGTAATGCCGTCTCACAAGACATCGGTCAGCTCTGCCAGCAAATCCGACTTCCTCGTGTCCTCGATCGTGATCCCTGGGCAATGCAACTTTAGTTGTAGCAGAGAGTGGCGGATGAAGGCGAGTCCTCGGCGCCTCACAACCGAGACCTTCGGCTAAGGGAGCACACCGCTACAGAAAACGGGCATGTTTGGAGGCCCTGAGATTAGCTACCACCAAACTTAACTCAGCGACGGACTGGTTATCCATCCTGAAGACACCCTACCCAACTCAGAATCTCCAGAGGAAGCACAGGACTGAGATAAATACAGACGGAACTGGCTTTCACACTTGCAAAGACTGCCACAAAACCTAATCCCTTTGAAATCACACCACTACAGACCACAAGGAAGGAGAACAACTGGAAGACCGTCGAAGCGTTGGCGCGAGCAGCTGTAACTCTGGAGACGGAACGGATCAAAGGGTCCAGTCATTGATGTTTATGACGATGATGATGAACACTTCGGGATGGAAAACTTAAAAAATCGCAAAAATCTAATCACAGGCTCTATACACGAAATGCAGTCATAAATTACTCTCCCACTCACCTGTACCGGTAAATATATGCCACAATGAGAAATGTTTCCCTTAAATATTGTAAAGAAAACACGTTTTTACGGAACATGAAAGGCAAGGCAAAGGCACAGTTATTACTGTGCCTAGCCTACACCAGGAAAATTGTACTTAGGACTGGGGGCATAGCTCCGCGCATTCTTATCTTGGTAAACATGCAGGTAGGCTGTCAGTTTCACGCCCCCGACCACTTTACTTTACCTCCTACTCATCTGATAGCAGACTCAGCATACCTCCAACAGCCACGACGGACACAGTGGTTAGGAAAAATACCCCCAGCACTGCTGGGAATCGAAACCGCATTCTCTGGTCGTCAAGCCCATAGCTCAGTTATTATACTGATCCATACGGGTTCATTTGATATCGCATAACAGAAACTTGTATCATGAACACGTTTTAAGAAAACAGAATTCGCCTTCAGCTTCCGGTAAAAAAAGTGTCTGGTTACCGAAATTAAATTCATCGGACTTCTGACGCAGACAGACTCCCAGTAACAACTTACACTGAAACAGACTGATTAGTTTCAGAGATGAAACACGAGCAAAACTATAAAACCTTTCCATTACGTATCCATTTGATGCACTGCACGCAATGACTGGATACCAGCCGTACAAACAGCTATTCTATATCTGGTATCAACCAACCTCCTGTAACTTTCCTTTACCATCATCAGCCAGTGGTTTTTTCTGATCTTCGAACTCAAAAGAATAAACGCGCAAATTCTATTTATGGTCAACATACACGATTACTCATTGATTGCAAAGTCGCACATACAGTTAGTTACCACAGCTGTACACACAATTTCCTCAACGAATATATACTGTAGTGGTTCAGCCTACACTCGGATACTACATCACCAACAGACAATC
>Ga0131853_10018979_pt1 | contig 12511 bp, 11 predicted proteins | sample TergutLab28metaG_FD_92764 | JGI IMG/M metagenome (GOLD analysis project Ga0131853, IMG submission 92764) | Labiotermes labralis P1 segment gut microbial communities from Petit-Saut dam, French Guiana - Lab288 P1 (version 2) (version 2) | ecosystem: Host-associated > Arthropoda: Insects >...
CAGCACACCACGTGCAGTAACACACGTCTTGTTCTCCTGAAGATGGGCATAATGATGCCCGAAACATGTTGAGAAAGTATTGATAATAAACATCTAACTGTTGCATCTTGTTGGTTTTCTCTCACTTCACAATATGATTTTTGTCATACTATCCTCAAATAGACTTATGTAACATGTTTGTGTATTATGGCCTTTCCAAATACTATGTTTCCTAATTTTATAAGAATGTTTAAATGAATGACCAATAATTTGTGACATTATGTCATAGGAACGTTGTTGTATATGAGTGTGAAACGTGCCCATTTACTGTAAATGAAGAACCTAGATTTGTGGGTGTTTTAGAACAAAGTTCTTGTGTAAAAGATTCAGCTAGAAGACCGGAAGTAACACCTAAAAGTGCAGTTAGCTCAATGATATTGAGATGATATCCACAGTTTTGTCTGCCACCAGTGCTATAATCGTACCATTAAGTCGTTAAATAACACATGTCTGTTTCTCTGAGTTACATGAATGACATATGGATCATAGGATTCCATGAAAGGATAGAGTACCTATACCATCTAAAGTGCTATTAACTGCTAAGGCTGTGTTGTATTGTTTTACTTGATTAGTTTGACAATAAGCTGTGTTGCTCTGATTAGTGATAATTACAGATATATAATTTACTTTAAATTTAGTGAGGTGGTGGTCTTGCCATAAGGTATTGTATGTACTTGAGATGGTGTGATTTAGGTAGAATTTGAGACAGCAGTCATGTTCCTTTCTCTTTCTCTCCCTCTCTCCTCTCATCTCTCTCTCTCCCTCCCTCCCTCCCTCCCTCCCGCCAGTGATGCACGATTTTCTGCATAAATGGAAGTTTGTTTATACAGGATATAATTAGGGCCAATTTTACACAGCATATTCTGTGTAAACCAGTGTTATAAGAACATAATTATCCAAACAAACATTATTAATGATTTTTTACCATTAATGTGGGAACAGTTTAATGTTACAGTGGTGGTACTTGTCAGGCAGGGGCATTTTAAAAGGACTTCTTTTACCATCACATGTGTAGGACTTACCTTTCATGTATCCTGATTACTTCCATGACAAATATAAAGTACACTAAACCTATTTAGTATATAAAACAGTGTTCAAACCATCACATATTTCACTGTGGGTGTCTTATCTTTATATGTATAGCTTAAAGTAACATGCTTTAATTTATTTAGGCTGTAGGCTGTATGTCCAGTAAATCATGTTTGATTTCCAGCACCGAATAGATTTTTACCTCTTCTCCAGGATGACCGGACTGCCCAGTCAACCTTGTATTTGATGGGTGACAGGGGTTTCTTACCTGGGGATAAAGTGGCTGGGGTATGAAGCTGGCCACTCATCTCCATCTAATGCTGAGATTAAAAAAGGAGTGGAGCTGTACCTCCACTCCCCAATTTGCCATTATGGCATGTGCAGGGACAGCTTTGCCATTACTTAATCTATAGTGAAATTTATATTGGCGAAATGTAAACAAATTTTATCTTAATTTGGCTGATACTGCAGACATTTGTTGCATAATCGTATGCAGTCATTATACCAAACATTTTGCACAAGTGCATGAGGTATATTTACTGACATTCAGGTGACCGTGCATCGTGATAAATTCTTATAATAAAACCAACTAGATGCACTAATTTCTCAAATTCATTTTTGGAATAAAATTGTACACGTTTCGGACAGTTCCTCTGTCCATCATCAGTTTTTTCACTGTACACACAGCAACGGTATAAGTCATACAGGTTTGCTGACAGCTTGTCCTGATCCTGCTTGCAAGCTGTATAACATTTACCGTTGCTGTGTGTACAGTGAAAAACTCCTGATGATGGACAGAGGAACTGTCTGAAACATGTAGAGTTTTATTCCCCAAATAAATTTGAGAAATTAGTGCATCTAGTTGGTTTTATTATAAGAGTACATTTACTGGTCAGCTTGTAATGTGTAAGTCTGCTGTGTTGTGATATTGAACAGGTTGGTTCAGGCAGTAATACTTCGAATTGTACTAGGAACGAGCCTGGTTTGTATCTCTGCCAGGTCACTGACCAGCCTAATTGGAGTTCAGTATGGTTTGTCTCAGTCTTTCCAGTCAAATTCCAGGATACTCCCTCAAATTACGCCACTGCTGTTTTCTTCCACCTCCTTTCCATTTCATTGTCATCAATCATTGTGTCATTCAGTGCTGTATATCATGATACACTTACAGCAGCAGTAAGTATAAATAAATGTGTGTTATTATTCAGATTAAATGTTTGTTGCAGGAGGTAGATACGTTTCGACATCGTGCCATAGAAGATACACTGCAGAACGTTAATGGTATGGAGAAAGTGCGCACGGAGTACCGTGCATCATTGAGTTGGATGAAAAATGTTTCACAGGAACTGGATCCTGACACGTATAAACAGTTAGAGCGATTTAGAAAGGTAAATTATAAAGTCATGAATGAGGACTTGTCTATCTGCTTCACTGGGGAGGTTAGCCAATGTGCTGACTACTCCCACTGCAGAAACTGGCATAATTTAAAATGTACTGCAGGCCCTAGACTGGACTGTATTATAGTACCTGAGCAGTGGAAAAGAACTAAGTGTGAAAACTGGAAGGAAAATGAGCACTTGAGACCATGAAATAGACAGAAGGGAAATATTAAAGTGAATCTTAGTGGACTCTAGTCATTTGACTGAGGAGTGGGAGAGTGATTGTCTGTTCTTCTTGTGTGTTCAGTCTATTGTAATCTGTGTATTAAGTACTTTCAGAATGTGTGAACTATGTTTCTTCCAAATTTTCACTTTCAGCTTGTGTGCCCCCCCCCCCCATTTTATTTGAGTACAGTGATACCTCGGCTAACGAAGATAATTTGTTCCAGAAACACATTCGTTAGCCAAAACACACATACAGACGGAAAAGATAAGCTCCTGGAATGGCCCGACCATTCATGTTTGCTGCTTTATGTTAGCACGCGCATCCACTAAAACATTCGTTAGCCAAATCCATATTCGTTAGCCGAGTCCGAAAAACAGCGAGAAAAATTCATTAGCAGGGTCACTCGTTAGCCAAGGTATCACTGTACATTGGCAAGGTATCAACAAGGGTCATCTGGCTTATGATACAAACAATTGGCAGGCTGTTGCAAAGACAGGAGTGAACCTTCAGGTTCCATAAAATGCATGGAATATTATCACTAGCTGAGGAACAGTTAGCTTCTCAAGAAGGACTTTACTACATGGAATTTGTAACCATTGTTTATATTTTGTGTTTGTTCCTATTTTATTGTTACATGGTGCTATATGTACTTTGAAACTGGTTTACTCTTCACTGTTTATGTGCCTTAATTGATCTGTTCCAGGTTCAAGCTCAGGTGCGCCGAAGTAAAGCTCGGTTTGACCAGTTAAAGTTGGACTGTCTTCAGAAAGTGGACCTCTTAGCTGCGGCACGATGCAATATGTTCTCTCATGCCCTTATTCTGTACCAGAATGCACTTCTTCAGTTTGCAGAGAAGACGGCAAATACTTTCACTACCGTAGCTAACAGCTTTAAAGGTATGAATGGAAATGAAACATGAGGAAGTTCAAGATGATGTTTGTGTGTGGAGGTAGCAAAACTGTAAAGCTGTGTCTGTGTGTTCATGATAATATATGGGGGAGCAGACTTAAAAATTTTACATTTGTAACTTCTGCAGTGGGTTCATGTGAATGTACAGCTTCATAGTTCAGTGTCGGCATCACTGATGTGAAGATACGTGGTACCTGCTGAACAGAAGGCTGCATTTATCCAAGAACGGGTCTGGATGCAGTGGCAAATAAAAGAATTTCTGCCCCTAACAGGAATTGAAAACCAGTTGTTTAACTGAGGTGTTGGATTATTGGTTGTCTTTTTTATATAAATAAATAAATAAATATATATATATATATATAGACATGTTCATTACTGGATGCTTAATTGTGTTTGTGGGACCGCGGTAGCACAGTGGTTAAGGTGCTGTGCTACAAATTGGAAGGTCGCTGGTTCGATCCCAGCTGGTGTCAGTGGATTTTTCATTGACATAAAATCCTTTCAATCGCACTATGGCCCTGGGGTCGACTCAGCCTCTAGCAGAAATGAGTACCAGGAGTATTTCCTGGGAGTAAAGGCAGTTGGTGCGTAAGGCTGACAACCTACCACCATCCTGTGTCATCATGAAATCTGGGAACCTTAACTTCCTGGAACCCTCTGGACCACTACAGGCCTGTAACGGGACTGATTTACCTTTAGCTTTAATTGTTTTTGTACATATGTTTTTTGTGTAGCTGACACTTGCCATTGGGTCTGTCGCCATAGGTTATCAGCACTACGAATTTTGTGTGGTGAAGGAATTGGCTGAACCAGCCACAAAACTTGAAGAACAGCAACGGCAGGAAGACAGAGAGGCGGAGACTGTATCTGAGACTGATAGAGACAAGTGAGTAGAACTTAGAGATTGTTGGATTGTAAGTCTGCCTTTTGTGTAGTCCGCTACCTGGACCGAGATGGGAAAGTTGTGTGAGGTTCATTTGGTGAGTAAGTTTACATTGTTTATATTTCAGGTTATTTACTACTTTTAATCTTTGGAAAGAACAGTCTGGGGTTAATTACTTTTCCACGTACTTGTCTCCCCTCTCACCCTCACCCTATCTCCACAACTTAATAACTTAGCATAACACAGGGCAAGCTTCTCTATTTCCTGTTAATATCAGGCTGTGTCCTGTGTTACCAGCTATCATGTCACAACTGTTCCCATCTCACTATATTCTTCAAGTTTATGACTGCCAAGATTTTGCTTCAGTGCTGGAAAATAGTGAGTCATTCAGTGAAAAATGTGCTTCGTATGGTCACAGTTAGTGTGCTTCCTTCAGTAGTGAAACTGTATGCCATGTAAAATTATTTTCTGACTGAATGGTGCATATATCTGTACCAGTTGGCTTTCCTGTAAGATCTGATATTTTTACAGTAGGGATTAAGCATTAGGATATGGTCTTCAACAGATGTGATGATGTATGGCTGTAAAGTGTCAACATTTCAGAGCAACCTGCTGTCTTTGTCTTTGGTTAGTTACCCTGAAGATGGAGGCAAAAGTTTACTCCACAACACTGGCAACACTGAAACAATGTGATACATCCCAAAGGGCCATAATTTTAGTTGTCTTTTCTCTTTACTTACACTTGTGTACCAACATAAACAAATCATCTGTTGAGAATTCAAGTCGTCTAGCATATGACATTGTGATTATGGGAGAGTGGTTCTAAAGAAGTCTTTGTGGATTTCCTATCCCTGGAAGATGAAGGTGCCATGATTGTTCAGGTCAAAACACTGGGAATCGCTTGCCAGTCGACTCAGTGTTGCATCCATCTCGGAATCCCAGACTCGAATCCTCAGCATTAGCTCTGTGAAAATCTCGAATCTGTTAAATGGTCTAATGCTACTGGATTTTCCCTCCTTGTTCAAGGTCAACTATCTTTCCATTACAGGCTTTTGTTTTTTGATGCTGAATATCATGATGACCCTGGAGCAGAGAATGCTAATGCCTCGCAATCAGAAGATATGTCAAGCCTTGAAAATTATCTAAGAGTGACGGACCAGCAGGCTCAGCTTCAAGACTTGCAGCAGTCTGAAATATTATTGGAATTAAGCATGGATGCTGTTCCAGTACAGACTACAGCAGTATCAGCCACAACAGCAACATTGACAACTGATCAAAAATGTATTTACAGAATATTGTTCATCATTTTCACACTTATTACATACTAATTCCAAATGTAGTTCATATTGGTCACTTACTGTTACGAGACTCGAGGTTGTCATTGCAGTGAGTACCAAGTATGCAGTATTCGGATATGTAACGCTGCTCAGTCACATACCTGAAAATCTCTAATCCATAAATTCAGTCATTAGAACCTGAAATCTCACTCGTTTAAAAATAATGCTTTGTGTTTTGCAGTTTTAGAAAAATACTTTCATATCAGAGCATTATTAACATGTGATTTTAAATCTTCTCAGGAGTCATATATCTTAAATGAGCTAAAACTAAAATTTTTAGGCTACAAAACAAGATGTAAGCATCTTTATATGAAGTGTAATGTTTGTCTGGTTCTGCAACAGCTACAACGAATCTGGATCTGCTGTTAAGCACAACAGACAACTGTATGTTGCTGAACGATATCCTGAGCAGTCCAAATACTGCAGAACAGAACACAGAATTTGGTCCTCTGTGGGAGGAAGTATTTGGTACAAAAAGTAGCAACACGGGACAAGTGACGGACTCCTTCCCTCAGTGGGAAGCAGTGTTTGATGGAGGAAATTATGCTAATGGTGGCCAGAAGACGGCTGCTCAAGAATCGGCTTCAGCGTTTCTCCCTTCGCAACTCTTGGATCAGTTCATGACACTACAGATGGTTCCAGGTATGTTCTGATGCCCATTGCTGTCTCACTGATGTCAAGGTCATTCCTTCAGTAACACCACACCTTGAAAGCACTAGATGGAGGGGAGTGGTTGGTGCGTAGGTCACTTTACCCCTGACAAAAGAACCCCTGTTTCCCACTAGTTACGAGGCTGGATGGGCTAGAGTGATGATGCAGATGGTTTGGTGAAGAAAAACATTCATGGCCTCTGCCAGGAATTGTACTCCAATTTGTTGGCCAGTGCACAGCCTGGTTCCTACACTGACTGAGTTTTCCTGTTCACATCTGCTACTTCTTAAATAGGGTTTTCATTTACTGATACTGATATCTTCTGCATTAACATTTAAATGACTGGGTATTTAAATTTTAGCACATTGTTGATGAAGAACACGAGTATTATTTTGAACAGAAAAAGCTAAAATTATGAAATGAACGGTATTTTGTGGAAAAATAAAACAGATTAGGCAGCATGTCTTAAAAATGTGGTGAATTTTTTTGATGCCTAAATTTATAAAGTAAAACACAAGGGTATTTTTCATCTTGCATTTGCATATACAAACATAGATCATATAAAGTTTATTGCAGTTTTAAGAAGGGTTACTGAAACATCATTTTTTAAAAGAACAAACAGTTTATACCTTTATGCAGTGATGTACTTATCTCAGGATTTCATTACATTTTGCTTGAGTAACACAGCTCTGGTTTGACTTATGTGTTCATGGGAATTTCACATTGCTCTCTTCATTTTGATGAACTTTTGACATCACTGTCTTTCCAGGTACAGTTTTGTAGTATCCATAATCAATGTCAACAAAGTGTAATACATTCACACCTTTGTAAGTTCAGTGTGCAGTGTGTATCTTTTTACTCCTGTTGCATCCCTAGTGTGAGTGGATAATCTTGTAAAATAAACTTTGCCTCTTGGACCATCTTCCACAGTTTCTAGTCAGTTAATGTTGTATGTAGGTATGTCAAAAGATGTGGCTGCAAGTCCAGTCAGTACAGGTCCGACAGCTGTTCCACAACTTCAGCAGCAGGTCACGCCAGCATCAAAGAGTCCTTCAAGTACTCCAGCACGTATCAGAAAGGATAAGGTATACTTTGGTTACACACAAAGATTATTGTTGTTCCAATCTGCCTGCCTGTATTGAGAAGTATAAATTTTTGTATCACAAATCATCCAAACACTGCAGCTGTAACTTGAAACTTGTGGAAAAGGTAAAAAGGAGGCTGTGTACAGGCCGTACGGCCCATAGGGGGAGTAGAGGTATAGCTCTACTCTTTCTTGACCACGGCACTAGAAGGGGTGAGGGATCAGCGTCACACCCCGGCCACTCCTTACCCCCCCACCAGAAAGACCCGGTACCCATTGTACAGGAGGCTGGGTGGGCCTCAGGGCCGGTCTGGACAGGTGCGGAAAATCTCGCCCCCCACCAGGATTCGATCCCCGGACCGTCCAGCCCTTAGCCAGTCACTATACCAACTATGCTACCCGGCCCACTAAAACTTGTGGAAGTAACTCATGATATACATCAAATTGTTTGGTCTGTTTGGCGAGACTACCTAATATGAAGAATGTTAATTTATACAATTTATGGTCAGTTCTTTGTTGTCAGTTTATGATGGTGCTAACCTCAGCATGCTTACAATTTGTATCATGTAAGAAGGGTGCCATACAAGTTTGTAGTCTGTGTGTATATGACTTTACTACATGAACTGTCAGATGATGCTAGCAATTATACAGTTACGTATACACTAAGACCAGTCTTCAGGGACATGACACTGTATTGATATGTAGATTGTTACAAATCACCAATCACCACGGTGTTATGTGTTAATAACATTGAAAGCCTCATCTTGCATATGTATATCTCTTAGGTACCATAAATTGGGTTATTCAGTGAATGATATTCTAAACACAGCTGGGCATTTCAGACATGATTTGTCCCTGATGTCAGTTATAAAGATGGGAAACAACCACATACCAGAATTTGCCCTGTTTAATATACTGGAATAGTAAATGAAGCCCAGAGGTGTTCCACTGTCAAGTGGCAGTATGTGATTTTGAGATTCACAGCACTGTCACTGTAAATTACAGTCTTCTAAAATGTGATGCCAATTTTGTTTGTAATTTGTTACCCTTTTGCAGGAGTTTCCCACCACCATTTGCTCAGTAGTCCAAGAAGAACAGACTTTATCCTGGCTCCAAATGTCTTATTTGTTTTCATCAGATAGCTCTCCTTCATTTCCTCCTCTCCTGGGATATTCCAGTTTCATGGTGTGTAGATGAGTTCTGCCCATAACAAGGGAACCAATTTTTTTTATAAACCCAAAACACTTAATAAGATTGGTAGTGGTGGCAGAAGAGAAAATTGTAACTCTGACCGAAATATTTAAAATTCGTACAACTGGAATGAAAGGAATCCCTACCCATAACTGCTCACCCCACAACACCTCTCTTCCTATTGGCTTGCTACAGCCATTGCCAATTCTGTTTTTTTTTTCTTTATATTAAGGAGCCAGTTCTCCCAGGCAGTGTTTCTTGGGCTGCCATGACATGAAGGCAGCAAGCTTTCCAAAAAATATTTAACAGATCACCATTCAACATGGTGTCATATCCCATATGGCTGTAATCTTGAAACAGTATTGTCTAATTGTTACAGGAGAAGCGTGCTGCATGGTTTAATCTGTTCGCTGATCTAGACCCTCTTGCTGACCCAGATGCCGTCGGTCGCACCGTTCCAGGCGCAGAAGATAGGAACTGCTGAATGCCAGTCAATTCGTGCCAAGCTATGACCATATAGGAATGTTTCAGGGTTTTATAAAGTTACTTGGTCAAGGGAGTTGTGTATGTTGTACTGTACTTATGCAGGGCATTGCATATTTTCCATAATTGGAATACTGAATATGTTATTTTAGTGTGAGGATTATTTATATTTCTTTTCAATTCTGCGCATCAGTCATCACTGAGATGGAAATAATTTTGTATATATATTGAAACTTGATAGTATTATGTTTACATTCCACTGGTATCAAGATTTTTTGCACTGTTCTTGCTTTTTATGCTTGCAAGTTATATTTGCACACTTCCTGTGGTCTGATACGACATGCTCTAGTCAAAAAACAAGAAGAGGAATCTCATATTTTGGCAGTATACTAGTCATGGTTTGCTTAGTGAACAGCCAGTTTGGAAAAATAAATTGACAGTATTGTCTGTTTATAGGATAAGTACCAGGTGTACCCAAATATAGGAAGACAGTTCTTTATGATCTTTCACTTCCAAGGAAAATTCCTTTACAGGACATGTTTAACTTTGCGTTCAGTTTTGAGTGAAGTCCGCATATTTCAGGCAATGTACTTGGAAAAGAAATTTTTCATCTTACATTTGGGTAATTACTGTAATGGTGACTTTGACATTCATAGGGCTGTGCATCATAACATTATTCCTATAGTAAAACCAACTAGATGCACCAGTGTATCAAATTTATTTAATTTTGAATGACACTCTACATGGTTCGGTTGGTCCTTCCGTCCATCATCAGGAGTTCAAGACTGTACATATGCCTGTTGCTGTATGTACAGTCATGAACTCCTGATGTTGGACGGAAAGATCTCCGAAACATGTAGAGTGTCATTCTGAAATAAGTACGCTGATGCATCTAGTCGGTTTGGAATGACCCTCTACATGTTTTGGACGTTCTAGCTAGCAAGCAGACAGCAGTATCTGTTTGACATATGCCTGCTGCTGCATGTACAGTCTTGAACTCCTGATGATGGACGGAAAGACCACCCGAACCATGTAGAGTGTCATTCAAAATTAAATAAATTCGATACACTGGTGCATCTAGTCGGTTTTACTAAAGGAATACTGTAATGGTGTTTTATTTGGTTTGGAAAGATGGCTGTTGCTGAATGAAGATATTCAGGTTGCAAAAAAAAAAAAGCCATAGTCTCTATAGTACAATATTTTATTTTACCAAAGACGTATGTTTTCTTTGATTTTACAACTTCATATGCACTTGAACCATAAAAATATTTTAAATGGTATTTAAACAAATCACGTTATTAGCATTATCGCAAGTTACTTACAATTTAAACTGAAATAATTGTGTTTAATGGACACTGGGTATTTGCATTTATGTAAAACAGCTAGCAGCATCCAGAAATAAAGCACTGATATATCAACCAACATTCTTGTTTTAGCCTACTTGGCTTTTTCCAAAGGAAATTCTCTACGCTTACGGGAATATGAAGTGTTGTGTGTACATTTCAGTGTTTGGATTGACACATTTTCACAAAATTTGCTATGAATTCTAAAATTTCAAAAACCACTCTAACCTTACAGGTTTTCATGGTATTTATTCTTCAAGTGATGGTCCTTTTTGGGGTGTTCATACTGTATATTAATGGTTTGTTCTGATGTTCCTCCAAGACTTCGTTATTAGTCACATATTCCACTCCAATTTACTTAACTGACATGGCCCTTCACACCAGTTACTTGGGGATCTAGCTGGGCCAGATTTAGTGACCTTAAAGATGGAGGTAGTACCTTCCTCTATTATCTCAGAATACACCTTCACAACATAGTACAAAAACCAAACAGGCCATTATTTTAACATCCTAACCATGTGCGTATGTCTCCATTTTCTATGTTCTGGGGAATGTGTCATTATGTGATGTGTAGTATCATTTGATACACACCCATCCCTTTTACATCTTTTTCCTTTCAACATCTCTTTCCAGGTTACACCACTTCTTAGTTTGTGCTCTCTCGTGTTTGGTTTAATGGTCTTTGGCTGGCTGCATGGTATTGTGTTAACCCCTTGTTTGTGAGAGGAATATAATTTTTTTATTTATGCCCACTTTTCAGAGATGCAACTAGGGCATAAAACAAGTGCTGGGTATACTGTAGGTAAGGAATTCATCAGAAAGGCAGAGACTGACCTCACCACTTAAATCGGTATCATTCCAAGAACCAAACCCGTGTCGTCCAGTCCAGTAAACATTGCTGCCAACATGTCTCCACTCTGACCACTTCCACACAACTCATTGTATCATATTTCTCTGCATGTGTAAAATGTAACGTGCAGGATGAATCTCAGGAGGTGCTGGACACCTGTCAGGTTCCAGCTGTGCAACTGGTATGGCATTCAACCAGCTTCTCATTTGCCAGTCTCTGATCTTCGGCAAGATGGTGCCCCTGGACACACGTCTGAGCTCCAGTGTCGCTCGGCCGACAGTAACATTCTGGATACATTGGCATTGCCATGCAATAAAAGCTGTTCTTCAAGTCGCAAGGCTTTGGGCGTTGACACTGCTTCATTGGGCGGGTAGTTCTTGACATTTTGAACGACTGTGATGCATTGCATGTTCTTGGACTGCTTGAACATGAAGATGAAGGCACTATGATCCTTCAGAATGTCCGGAACTACTCATACAATGACACAGTATCACATTACAGAAGACTTCAATCTTCAGCAACACTGCTGTGAGAACCTCAAATCTCCCAGGTTAAGTAGATTTTCTTTCCTGTAAAGCATTCATTTTGGCTCTGGAGTCCACCCAACCTGCTGTACAGTGTGTATGGGGGTTAAAGTAGCTGGGGCCTGAAGTTGACCACACACCTCCACTTATTGTGTAGATTAAGAATGCATGGACCTTAACATGTCCACAACCCCCATATGCCTTCATGTTGTGCTGAGTGAAGTGTGGTTGGCTGCCTTATGTCATCCTTTTACCTATAAAATTGACGAAGGTTAATCAAAAAGTAACGTGAATTTCACCTTAGAGGCACTGCAGTCAGTGCACTGTGATTGCAACTACCTACTAGGCATTGTTGCAATGAGCTTCAGGTTTAGTTAGTGCTGTGATTGTTTGTAAATCATCTTTAACACATTGCGGTCGGGCTGGTCTTTTAATTAAGTACCCCCTGGTGAGAGGACCTTTGTAAACGCTTTTAATGTTCATTCCCATAACATTTTGCAGGCTTATCGTTCTAAAATAAGGTTCAAGAGCAGTCTGTCTGCTTGTAACTTGAGATCCAAACATCCTGCATGTAGCTGACGATGAC
>Ga0131853_10018980_pt1 | contig 12511 bp, 3 predicted proteins | sample TergutLab28metaG_FD_92764 | JGI IMG/M metagenome (GOLD analysis project Ga0131853, IMG submission 92764) | Labiotermes labralis P1 segment gut microbial communities from Petit-Saut dam, French Guiana - Lab288 P1 (version 2) (version 2) | ecosystem: Host-associated > Arthropoda: Insects >...
AGTAAAAAAGATTGATCACTACTAATGAACTTAGCAGGTGCTTGCATAAACAGACAAGTGATCAAATACTGTAGACTCCAAGAAGATCTAGTAGAGCGGTGGAATAGGAGGTTACGAGGTAAAACATGTTGTGCACCTCCAAACGCAAATGCCATTGATTTCCTAACATAGTGGGGAGAATTAAGTTACAGAACACGTCTTTTTGAACAGTGGTATCCTGGCTAAATACTTATAAGTGCGTAAGTAGAAATGGATAATTTGATTTTGTACGCCTATTAATAAAAATCGTACTTTTTATTTTAATAACCTACATTGAACATATTTTACGTTTATTACTATAATTGTATTTCTGATGACAATAACAACGAACATTGTAGTCTATTAATAAATAATTATTGTACATATTTATAAGTGTAAAAATAATAACCTACATTGTATATATTCATATTTGTAATTGAAAAAAATGTGTCTTTATTTATTACCCTTGTTACATACTTCCTATTTCCTTTAAAAAGAGATAGTTCAGGTGGTAGGATTCGAACCTACAATTTTTTAATTACGTGTCCAACATCTTACCGCTCAAACATCTCTTTTCCGAGAATAATGAAATCTTAAACTAGCAATATATTCGGAAATGGCAATTTTAAAATATAGCGAGGTGACAGTCATATTGTGAAATGACGGCTTTTAAACTTGGGTAATAATTACCGCTTTAATAGCCATATTGAAAATTACCGCACCTCCGCCACACTGTAAAATGGCGGATTTTAAAGTTAGGTTAATAGCTATTTGAAAATGGCGGCCTAATTTAAAAAGGGTTCAAGCTGCCTAGCACCCAAAATGTTTAGGTAAAAGGGTTAAGGCACCACGCTGTCTTGCACCGAATTTAATTTGCATAATAATTAGATCAATTTCACATCAATTAAGTGAACTGTATATCAATTCAATAATTTGCATATGGATTAGATAATTTGCATATCAATTAAATCATTTGCATTTTAATAAGCTAATTTGCATATTGATCGAAAGGGATAAAGTCATTGACCTGAACCCTTTGATAATCGGAAGTAACATTTTAGCATCCGGAGTTCACGTGACCATGACGGCACTTCCGGCCAGCAAATTGCCATTCTAACAACTCCTGTAAGCTGCTATACAAATCCGTTGCACTCGCCATTCCACCCAAACTAAAGTACTAATTACAACAAACCCATACAATCTATCAAATATAAAACTTTAACATCTCATAAAACTTAAACTAACTAAAACGGTTTTAATATGTTGTTATATAATCGTGGTATTAAAATTCTTCCTATAATTTGACAGCTTGAATTTAAGGGATACATTTTATGATCGCTTAATGACTATTTCCACATCCTTACGTTGTAGCTGTAAATGGATAAACGGAAATAAATGGATGGAATGGAAATCGAAATATTTTGTACATTGGTTCTATTACACAAGTTTAAATACTAGTCGTCTCTTCCACCGACGGATCTACCGCCACTTTCGTAGCACAAGTGACAAGTGACACAAGTGCCACACGTGTTCGTCATTTGCATGTTACTTAGGTTCCGTATAGATATTATCTTTGTGGGCCAATCTACATCTTTGATTTATTTTCCGAGTCTACGAGAATCAGTTTGAACGCAAAGCCGCTAGGCGAGCATGCTCATCTGAAACCTCACTCTCTGGAAATTTGAGTTAGCCAATGAGGAAGCAAGCCGTCGTTTGAATTGTGTAGTCAAACGGTTGATGGTGTGTGGAATGCAGTGAAAGGTTTAGAAGGTTCTTCTTGCTTGTGGGTGAAGTTTCTGTTGCTTTGTTGTTACAGGAGCAATGGGTGACAATTTTGCGACGTGGCAAAACGTTCTGATAAAATGGGTAAGGGACTCTTTCCTATGAAATTGTAACATAGATTATTAGTTGCGTGCCATTGCGTACGGTATGAAATCAGCATATTCTCGAGACAACTGTTTTATTTGAAAGGTACAAAAGTTTTTTTTAAATCTTAGTTTACAATGTTTCAGTCTGTGGACCATATTCAAGGCTTGTTACGAGAATACTAGTTTTTTTTTTTTTTTTATCTGGAACCTACAGTTTACCAACTGGCCTTACTTGCCGTCACAACTGTTGCAATTAATTCTGCATTTATTAATGGATATGGTAGCTACGTCTTTAACCTCCGCCGGCCCTATATATAGGACTGTAGTACCGCTAACACTGTATTTCATGTATTTATTCAACATATATTTACCGAAATTTTAGACATGCTTCACAATCTCCATGTTTCCTCCTCAAAGTGCCGTGGATTTCGTAAAGTTATCATTTTTTTTGGTTCCGTTCGTAAAGAATACGCTAAAATTTCAGTGTTCAGCTTCGGGGCCAAGGGGTTAATTCTGTTCTCCCTTCTTAAGTAATGAAATTGGTGGTATTTGGAATACTCTTTCAATTTATTTTGTTCAAGGAACGAAAATTTTACGTGTGAAAACGTAATATTTTGCTCAGGTATGTATTGGACACTTATTAATTTAGAAAACGGAACCAGTCGGTGCTCAGTTGTGAATCTTTTTGGCTTTATACCATTATACTTGTTAGGTTAAGTGTCTAAGGATGTAGGTGTTACGACTCACAAGATTTGATGTTTGTTACTCCAAAGATGACAAAACCGGCTTTATGCCTCCTAAAATCAAGGACGTTGAAAATAATATAAACAGATGTTACATTTTCCTTAAATTCTGTAAAGTTGTGATGTTTATGAAAGTAAATTTTCCATGCAAAAGACTGATAATGATAGAAGTTAGACAGTCGAAACACATGGCCACTTTCTACATTGCGGTTTTAATAAGCAGGGAAACATATACAAGATTAGATATCATGAATATGCTTAGAAGGAATAAGTAGTAATAAATGGAAGAACAGATTGCACTTACAGGACATGTAACAGTCAAATATCCATTTCTGAACATAGGCTTACCTGTAACTTTTTAAAATGTTAAGTGTTCTTTCAGCCACTTTGTTATTAAGCAACTTTGCTAAAGTTAAGTTCAAGATTACAGTCATCTGGTATATGATTCCAAGTACTTTGCCCATATTTTCTTGAGTCATTTAGACCAGAAGGGTAACAGGAGCTGGGTGTGTAGTAGTCATAACAATTTTCATGAAGTTTCCTGGGATAATGCGTATAAGTTTCAGCACTTGAAGAGGTAGGATCAGTCTTTTAAAACTGCCAGTTTTAAGCAGTGTTGTGAGATATTTTATTTGTAAAGGAAACCTATTGATATAATCACCATATTGTACAATCACTGTATTGTGCAATGAAGTGCTCAGGTGTGATGTGCAATGTGCAGATGGAGTTTGTATTCAACTAACCATTTTAACCCCTAACCTGTAGGTTTGAGATATCTTGTCACTGGAGGTACAGTCAAACCACATAATGCTAATATTTGTTCACTGCAATTTGCAGTGACATTGAGGGTGGTAGTAAATTGAAATATTGTTAACTTTTTAAAGCTCATAAAATTTACTTACAATGACAATGATGGTGAAGATCATCATTATCTTCTAATTTAGGCCTAAATAGGCTTGTGTTGGCCTCATCTACTAGACTCTTCACAGGTCATCCTCAATTATGCTGCATTGTGGGGGGGGCTCGAGTGTTCTTGGGTGCGGGCAATCCCGCACCCAAGGCCACTTGAGCCCCCCCCCCACCACAATGCAGCATAATTGAGGAGAAGGACGATGAACAGGCCTACGCACCTGCTGAGCGCACCCCCACAATAGCTTTATTTTTTCTGTATCTGTTTTTGTTTTGTGTTGGTTTTATTAGATTCCTGTTTTTGCTAATAAGGCCTGTATGTAGAGATCTCTACACCACATGCGTGTGCATGCTTATAGTAAGATCTTAAGTTCCCCTAAGACAGCCTGAAGATGGCCAGTACAGGCCGAAACATGTAGTTGTCCATTATATAGTCATTAAATACACCTTTATGTGATACAGTTGTGTTTGACTACATACAGTTTTCAAAGTTTCACACACACAACGGGGATGACACACTTCCTACACATGGCAATATATTCTGTTAGTATGTAAATCAAATAACTCTGGAGATGAGTTGTCTGTGCATAATTTGTGTCCACATTTTCTGTCCTTGCAGTAGTTATGGTTACATTGGCATCAGTAGCTGTCATTGAGGGCCTTACACATTTGCTGTCTTTCCTGGAGTACAGTCATATTGTACATAGGCCTATATCTCTTACAGTCACACGGCTTGTAATTTCTTGACAAATGTTTTGTATTTTGTTGGTATGGGTTGCTTGAAAATTGTTCTACTTTTGAAGAGTACAATCATATTGAATGCTTGATGTTCAGTTTTGCTGTATATTTAGTTTATAAATAACTGAGCTTCTCTTTTCCACAGTCATATTTTTCATATGTCTCATATGGCTCATTTCTTTTGTCATGTTTATAGTGCTTTGTGTGGGCACACGTCAGTTGCATTCTATTATCAATTGTGTTGTGTCACATTCAGAGCGTTGCCATTCTAATGCACTGACAAGTAACACATCAAGGAAGGCCATTAGTATGTGCATCTCAGATAGTATGAGTGAGCAGTGCTGTGGCATATTTTATCGCTTTGACTGAACAAATTAAATTGTTGAGCAGAAAACAGACTTACAACATGAAACCACAGTGCTCAAGGCACATGCAAATCCTTACAGTAGAAGGAAGTAAATTTGCCTTTGGTCCCATTTTTCACCAACTATTTTGTTGAAGGTTGCTCGAGGTTTTCCTCCCCTGGTGATTTAAAGAAGGAATATGAGTTCATTCTTGAGCATTTGTATAAGCCACTGTTCTGTGAATCATAAGCAGGTTGTTGATTACTCCGATTGCTATGCTCATGTACAGTCATCTCCATATTTTGTAGATGTTGTACTCAACAAAACATAATCAGATATTTGAAATGAATTATAAAATAAAGGTTGTCCTAGAATAGTCCATTAAGGCCCAGAAGGGGAGTAGGGGTGTAGGGATTGAATCTGTACCTTCCAGCCTGTAGTGATAGATAGATTTGCAATGGGTTCGAGCCCTTACAGTTCTGATGCACCTAGGCCAGCCTGTGGTGAGTTGATATACTGAATTGTTAAAATGTGACTAATTAATGCACACACACTTTGTTAGAATGACAATAATATGCAAACTCCTGCATGTTTCAGGCCTGACTGGCCCATCATCAGTGTACGGTACTGTGAACACACTCAAACGTACTGGCTGCTCCAATTACTGTGCACATACCCATCTCTGTACTCATACACTGATGAACTTGCAAGAGTTGTACATACTGGGAATGATAGAAGGGTTGGTTGTTTTATAGAACTGCGCACTTCCTTGATGGGACAGTAAGGCCCGAAACATGTAGGAGATTAAAACATTATTTTAATTCTAACGAAGTGTGTGCATTTGTTGGTTGCATTATAACAATTGAATCATAATGCATGGAATGGAAAATGTAAAATTTTTTGTACTGGCTACACTATCCCAGCCTACTGAAATGAATTATTCCATATACTAAAATTGAATATGAAAATGAACAAATTTACAAATTGTCACAAAATAGACTGCATAAAAATAAGTTGACTGTTGCAGAACTTAGTGAATGGGTTGATGGATTTATTCTTGAGAATGTATTTATTTGAAGTATTCAGGTTTAAAAATGTATGAAATACAAGGCTAGAGAAATGGCCATTTGAAGTGAAAATAACCCTGGCTGTCAGTGGCTACACTGGGGTTTAAACCTCCAGTCCTTCAAATTTTACTGTAATAAGGAATTTATCTTCACACATTTTCAGAAGTTTGTGAAATGTGGGCTTCAATAAGTGGCAGAGAATTTGGAGTAAACGTACAAATCAGGTCCAAATGACATTTTATTGTATTTAAGAGAACATTATATTAGTGTGTGTGTGACAGATTTGCTTTGCTTGGCCAACTCCTAATCTATTGCCTCACATTAGAGTAGTTGGAGTGTTGTGCATATTTTAAGGAAAAAACATTTTTTGAATGTTACTACAGAAGTATTGATTGATATAATTATAGATATTAATGGTCTGAACCTGAAGATTGAAATGAAGCAGAAATGGAACACTGATACTTTCATTTAGAAGTATATCAAGGCTTGAAATTTAGGAAGCCATTTTGAATTTAACATGCACATAAGAACATATGTGGTTTTAGTGTATTTTCAGGTGTAATCACTTTATATGTAGCCTTAAACATTTAATAATTTTGCCATAACCTGATGTCAAAACTAGAATTAGTGAATGCTGAAACGTTAAGTCATAAGGATAACCAATTTGAAACTGGTTCAGATTTGTAAGTCAATCGGAAGGCTACTGAAATTGGCCTGAATGTTGTCAGTATCAGAGGTACTGCACTACAAGCTGGAAGGTTGCTGGTTTGATTCCTGTTGGGGTAATTGTGACTTTTCATTGACTTAATTCTTCTAGCTGTGCTATTGCCTTGAGGTAACGCAATCTGTAACTGAAATGATTACCAGGGATATATGCTGAGGGTAAAGGCAGTCAAAGTGTAGGTCTGACAACCTTACTGTCATCACCTATCAAATGTCTAGAAATTCTGGAAGCCTCAACCTCTCGGAGAATTAAGGGCCTGTTCAGGCTTTACCTTCATTGCCAGTATCAAGTACTAAATGGTAGCATATGTAACCTGTATATGTTGAAAGAATTCCCATTCTACTACAGCCTTGTGTCTTGATGCATGACTTACTGTTTGCATGACTCTGGATTGAGAAGCAGGAACAATAACCGTTATGCCATGAGGTTGTTGAATTTTGTTCTCAATCTGCCTCATTCTTACCAGTGTTGTTAGGTATGGGTGCCATTGTGTTAACGGCCATTACACTCTACCCATAACCATTGTAACATGTAGTAGTGGCAAGAAATGATTACTACTGCAACTTTACTAGACACAAACCCAACGTTTCCAAACTTTTAAGGCAAGAGTGATGAAGGTAATGAGTGTAAAGCAGTGGTCTCAAACATACACCCAACAGTTCATTTATAGGGCCCTCTCACTGATCTTATTCCAATTATAGAATGTATGCTAATTTAGTGCTGAAGGATCTTTTGATTTAAGATATTTTTTGTCACAGGTCTAAAGGCTCAAGAGGTTTGCTATCCATAAATGGTAAGATACAATATATGCCAGGAGAGATAATGCAGTAAAGTTTTAAATTTGTAATTATAATATATTTGAATTTTGTTATTGAAAGTGTGGGAACATCCACATGACAGCGCAACTCTTTCCACTATTCAGTCCTCCGTTTCTCCTCACATCTCTCCTTCCTCTGTCTGCACACCACTCCACACACTGACTCAGACAACAGTCGCTTAACTGTACAGCATATTCAATTCTCCATTTTCCCTCACAGCAAAACTCCTCTCTAGTCTCTGATCCATGCACCAAATCAGACCGCAACTAATTCTTCATTACACATCAGAGCAATGCTCTTTCTCTCTCTCTCTAACTCCAATCTCTGCTCCGAGCCTCAAACCAAGCACCGCTTCCCATCACAGCAATGCTCTCTCGCTCCCTCTATCTCTGTCTATCTTTGCTAGCAAATCAGCCTCTTTCAGGGCCCCCAGCAAACGGGACTAATCCAGCAAGCCACACCTACCAACTCTGCCAATGGCAGAGCAGACAAACTGGCAGAGACCTGTATAAAAGAGCTAGTCCAAGCTTTGGTTTATTCATTCAATGCTCACTACAAGAAGAGAGTACATCAAGAGGGAACAGCAGCTCTGATATATGAAGAAGGGAGGAACAACGCCTGACTGCCCAGCCATGATGCCTAGTGGACTGGACACTACACCTCTCAGCCGAGCATGCTGCTAGCAGGGTTCGGCCTGCAACTGCACAAATCTCTGCCGCTACAATTCACCGTCTCAGCCCTGCACCCAGCGGTACATGCACTCTCGTGGCCAACTGAACATCTCTTCACTACACAGCAGGCCTGCTCTATGCTGCAGCCAACATCACTGGGGAAAACCCAGTAGCAGGCACCGAAACAAAGCTTGGCATTCTAGCCACAGCACTCAGAGACTGTACGACTTTAAGACATTAATAAATACTGTATATGTGTGGTCCTGTAATTATCATTCAAATACAACCATACAGTACCTCCATATATTGGTGACCCCGACTTGATTCGAACACACAACCTCCATAGAAAGTAAGAAATATTGTCAATCATGTGTTTAATTTGAAAATACTTTCTGCTTTATTGCTTAAAATTATGTACAGCCAACCTTTAATTTCAAATGTATCCATTTAGCTCATATGCTATATGAGTTTCAGAACCTTGGGGCACAGAGTTATGTTAGGGGTGACATGATTTGTACAAGATTACTAAACACTAAATAAACCCTCTGTATAACCTTAAGGACAATAGTGGGTGAAGCTAATAAGCATAATGTTGTAGGAGTGATGTCAAATCATAGTGCAAAGTTAGTAAACACTAACCATACCCTCAGTAAGCTTAATGGCAGTGGTCAAGACAATGACTATAGTATTATATTAGTGGTATTTAACGCTGAAGTGCTCTATATGCATCATTGTGTTGTGACAGTGTATGGACGTGAGAGCTGCTAAACCACTGTCACCAATGTTTTTATTCTAAGCCGCATTGGCCATTGTGTCACAGCATTGTAACTTAATGTCAGGACAGCACACTCCATGTAATGCCAGGAAGCTTGGGTGGATGAAGTTGCTGTCTCCTGGGATGTGCAGCCTTGTAGTTTGGTAGCATTTATCCTGAAGACAGCAGAAGCAGGTTCTTCCAAAATGTTGGTGCCTATTCTAGGTTTGAACAAATCCCAGGTACCAAGTTACCATGGTGCCTAAATAATGTCATGGCACCTAGATTTCAAAAGCATATGTTGTAAACTACTGTTCGTTTTAGACCTCGGTCCAACGAGCCTTTGTTACTAAACAGCTTTCCCACCATCACTGACAAATAGTCTAACAACCAAATCAGTTTAGTGTAGTATGAAAATGCTTAAAAGGGATTGCCTTTGCCACATCTGGCATGGAGAATGGTGCAGAAGGTAATGAGAGCAGTACTTCATGCATAGGTGTTCTGTGGTACTCTTAACATTAATTTTATTTGTATTAATGTTGAATAAGGGAGTTTCTTTATGAGGCTTTGTTTTCATCTTAACTGTGGACCTTTTTGTACATGTCACACAACACAAACCAGTAATTTGAATAATATATTACTTAATTTTATGAACTCTAATTGAAACTGTCAGTATAAGAATATTTTAAGCATTTTTAAAACAGAAGGAAGTCCATTTTACTGAATTTACGATTAGTAATAGTGTGTTTTATTGTGGTTTAGTCACCTGGTACCTGTAAATGTCATAACTGTGTAACTGTTTGTGTTTTGAAATGATCTCCCAGGAAATGGTCAGTTGCAACCAAAACATATAGGAAATGTAATAAACAAGTGATGTACGTGGTTTGATGTGTAGCATGATGGTAATTTAACATGACATATGGGAGTTTTTATTGTATTTATAATAATTTTTTGTCCTGTTTTGATTTGATATGCTTTTCAGGGAATTTTTGATTAAAAATATACAGAAATAGTAGTATCATTTTGGAAGAATATCCTCTGTGTGTGAATGCCGTATGTTTATCAGACATACACATAATGTGAGAAAGGGTAGTGGAACTTGGAAGATTGTTGTTGCAACATCTATGCACAGAAGAAAGGGGGGGAAAAAGTGTTACTAGATTTTTGAGCTTGAACCTAGAGCCAAAGAATATTTGTCATTCCCGGGCCTATCCATAAAAACTGCATCTCAGAAATCAGTCATTCTCATGGTAACCACTCTGAAAGCTCAGAATAACTAGGCACATGTTTTTTAAATTTTACCTAAATTGATCAGAGTAATTGCTGAAACAGAACAGGAAATAAGCTTCTTCTCCACTTCCTGTTTTACATCACCATTTCCCCATCATCTTAAAAATTTTATAATGGCATTATCTCATATAATTTTTCCGTTACTTTGTTGTACAGGTCAACTCTTTAGATCTTCAGAACACACCGATCCAAAATATCTCAGAATTACATGATGGAAAATTTTTCTACAGTCTTTTGAATGTCATGTAAGTAAAGTACAGTATTTGCCCAAATATAATGCACACTTGTTTCCTTAATCTGTATTATGATAATCTGGCTGCACTTTATATTTGCTACATGTAGTTAAGCGTTTACTTTTCAGTACCTCACAAAACTTATTGTATATGATATATGCACTGTCAGTTTTTTGGGAGGATATTTTGAGGAAAGAAAGTGCAAACGATATTTATATACATAGAATAACTTTTTAAAATAAGATCATATTTTTTAAATTAGTTTTGTTAAGTGAAATGTACCAAACCTAGGAAGGCAGTTCACCAATCTGACAGGTTCTCATTTATATACATTGTATAGCATAAAACTTCTGTGTCCTTGCTTGTGGCTCATGTCTGTACATTTAATAAATATTTTTAAATTTCAGTGCTAGTTTACAGCTTCTTTGAAGGAATTTGTTGTTGATCTGGACCTTGCAAGAGTGGAATTTTATGCATATAAGTTGTGATACACAACTCTGGAACTTAGGATTCATTTCTTCTGGGATGTGGCACTGTATTGATGGGTGTTTGGTTCCCATTCTTCTTAACAGTGGAAACCATACAAACAACAGCATTTCATTCCAGAAAACCAGAATCCTCAACAACACTGCTGTGATAGCCTGATATCTTACAAAACCAGAACTCTCTTACATTTATTTGATTAGCACTAAATATGGAAGATTGCATTATAATTTTGTGCATTTCAGGAAATAAATTAAATGTGAAACTTATGCAATGCCTGAAATGGAATGGATGATATGAATAAATAACTACATGAGTCTCATTATGTATATTTATTGTATTGTGTCCATCATGTTTTCTTTGTATAAGGTTTGCCAGTTGTCTGTTGTGTTTCATGTGCCAGGCATTTCCATGGTGTCTTGGTGTACTGAATCTTCAGCTTCTGCTCCTCATTTCATTGTGTCTGTACTGACAAAACAAAGCAGGATATATGAGGGGTGCTGTAGTTTCTGTAGTGCAAGGAGGATGCAATGGTTGACTCATGAAACAAACTTCAACCTTGACAACATTGGTGGTTGTCCTTTAATGCTGGGCAGCGCTTGCAGAGACAGTATGCAGGTCATGTATAAAACAGAAGTCTCTATCACTTTTCACTGGTTGCCATTTGTTAGGTGTTAGGTTTATAACCAGCCAAAGTCACTTTTGTTCGCAGCCCTGATCAGCCAGAACACAACAGACAATCCTGTCTTGCATAATAGATTTAACTGACACAAGGCACAACTGGACTTCAGACCAGTGTGTTTTTAACTGGAATAGGTCAGTTACTGGCCATAAGCACTTAATTGTCTATGTCATGCAACATCATTGCCAAGGTCAGTGTCATACCTTTGAGTCACCAGCAGTACTTCCAGCTGTATATTCTGTATTTGTATTTATAGATCCCATAAGAAGAAATATGGCAGCAGCATAGATGAGGCTGATAAAACAGTTACTGAATTTTTAAAATGTAAGTAGCGTGCAAAATGTGAATGTTCTTTCACATTTCAGTTTGTAGTTTTTGTTGGTGCAGTAACATACAGCAATTGAAGCATTAAAATTAAGGAATAATGTGATTGTGAAGTCTGAATTTAACTGACAGTTATGCTTGTCAAGAAGATGACTTTTTGAAGTTATAGTTTTTTGGGTATTAAAATCCTAATTGATTGCCAGTACTTCTGACATCTTGATGTTTTATCAGTTGGGATGAGCAGACTTATTTCACTTCTGTACTGTTTTCTGTCATTGGAATTGCTGGCAGTGTATTGGTGAGGTCATACATAATTTTAATGGGTGCTTCTAGAGAATATATTAGTAAAATGAATGCATTATTTTCTTTTACTGTCTTCACATTTTTATGTTTACTTATCCATCTTTAGCGCTTCTTATCAGTAAGATTTAACCTTTTTCCTGCAACTGAACTGGTGTAGCTGATGAGATAGATATTGTCAGGCTTTTGCAGTTTCGTCTAGAAGATGCTTGGAATCTGGTTTTGTATTGACAGTCATTGTCTTCTTGGATGTGACACTTGTGTAGCCTGGTAGATATGTGTTGTCATTGAAAAGAACCTCCCATCTTCTTCTTGAGGATACAAGGTTTCTCTAAAATGTTGATATGTGTGCACCAGACTACACAACATAACATCTCAGAAGACAGTAATTCTTAACCCTTAGCCGCCAAATGACTTACTTTCTCCATGGTGCAGAGTCCTTCTTGAGAAGCTAACTGGTTTGCAGCTAGTCAAGAAATTCCCCGCATTTCATGGAACCCGAAGGTTCATTACCGTACTCACAAGCGTCCGCCACCTATCCCTAT
>Ga0131853_10018982_pt1 | contig 12510 bp, 15 predicted proteins | sample TergutLab28metaG_FD_92764 | JGI IMG/M metagenome (GOLD analysis project Ga0131853, IMG submission 92764) | Labiotermes labralis P1 segment gut microbial communities from Petit-Saut dam, French Guiana - Lab288 P1 (version 2) (version 2) | ecosystem: Host-associated > Arthropoda: Insects >...
ATAGCATAACCATTTGTAGGGGCGGTTTTTAACCGCCCGTTATGCTTTTGATTTGCAGGTGTGTTTTACAAAACGTAAAGCTAGTGCGGGCGGCTACAAGCCGCCCCTACAATGGTCAAAATGTGTTGTTGCTTACTTGTAGGGGCGGACGTACTCGGTCGCCCGCTGAAGCTAATGCTTTGTAAAGTACACCTACAAACCATAAGCATAGCGGGCGGCTGGGACATCCGCCCCTACGTGTTGTTTTTGTGTGTTTTGTTAATCGGTATTGGGACACCGAGGGCGCGTCCCCTACAAAAAGAGGGCGAACATTGTTCGCCCCTACGGATTAATAGTCGCTGAAATCGATGTCTGCCAGCCAGTCAACGTAGGTTACGTTGCCGCCCTCGCCAAGTCCCGATGATATTACTATTGGTCTGCCGTCAGCACCTATGTCTTCTAACATAATAACGGCTTCTACGCCTGGGGTTCTTTCCACCAAAGCCATGCCTTCTTCTAAACCAAGCACAAAAATTGCTGTGGTAATACCTTCGCCAATTACGCCGTTTGGAGCAACTACCGCAACAGAAAGCATACCTGTTTCAACGGGTCTGCCTGTGGTCGGGTCTAAAATGTGATGATAAAGTCTGCCTTCATACATGAAATTCCTTTGGTCTATTGCAGAAGACAATACAGCCATTGTACCCATTACTTCAAAATGCCCCATGGTGTAGTCGTCGGGCAGGTCGGAGGTAAAAGGCAGTGTAATTCCTGCTATCCACGGGCTTCCATCTGGTCTGTATCCAAACAAAACATTGTCTCCGCCCATTTCTACTATGCCTGTAATTCCTCGCTCCACGAAAAATGCTGCGACCACATCAGTCGCATAGCCTTTTGCAATGCCCCCAAGGTCTATTTGGGCTTGGGGGTGTGCAAGGCGCACCCTGTTTCCATCAATAATAACTTCCGTGCCGACAGTGGGCAAAAGGGCATCAATTTGAGCTTGTGACGGCCTTGTTCCCCTTGGCGGGCCGCCGCCAGAGCCTGAAAAGCCCCATAAATTCATCACTGCACCAATAGTAATATCGAAGCCGCCATTTGTTAGCTCCTTAAATTCTTGCGAGCGTTGTAGCACGTATATTACGTGGTCATCCACCTCAACCCATTCGCCGCCAGCATTGTTTATACGCCAAACATCCGTGCCCTCTGCAAAGCGGTTAAAGATGCCGTCCAATTCACGTATAATTTCAAAGGCTTCTTCAATGGTTTCTCTATATTCTTGCTCCCTTTGGTTGTCTTGATAGCCGTAATAAAAAATTATTATTCTTGAGCGTGTGTCAAAGCCATCCCATGTTTCCGCCCTAACTTGATGCATTGCATACTCCCCATGCTCTCCAAGGTCGCCTCTACCGTTGTTTTCGTCATTTCCGTTGCCGCCGTTGCAAGCAACCAAAGCCAGCAGCAAAACTGCCGCAAAAATTGTCATTAGTATTTTTCTCATTTTAAAATCACCTCTTGGCTATATTATCACCTATTCCATCTTTTGTCAAACTTTATTAATGTCGAATTGCGATGATATTCCTATTGCTTTTTTTGCGGGCATTTGATATAATATTGGTGCATTTCAGACAAATGTTAATTCCAAAGGAGTTTGGCGAAGTATATGGGTATAGACGGAATAATTTTAATTGCGGGAGGTCTGGGGCTATTTCTTTTTGGCATGAGAATAATGTCCAGCGGGCTTCAAGCTATTGCGGGCGACCGCCTTCATGGTTTTTTGCAAAAGGCTACGTCTAATAGGTTTTTAGGGGTATTTGTTGGTATTGTTGCAACGGTAGCACTTAATAGCTCTACTGCTTCAACAGTTATGACTGTTAGTTTTGTTAACTCAGGCTTAATGAATTTGACCCAGTCCATAGGTATTATATTAGGTGCTAATGTAGGGACTACTTTCAGTGGTCAGTTGGTAGCGTTTAGAGTTGACGCCTATGCTCCAATTTTTATATTCGTCGGCGTTATAATGTATGCATTTATTAAAGATACAAGAATTAAAAATATAGGCTATGTTATATTGGGCTTTGGCATCCTATTTTTTGGCATTACAACCATGGGCGGACCTTTGCGTGGTTTGGGACAGCTTCCAGAGTTTAGAGAATTTTTGGTCAACTTTTCAAATCCATTTTTGGCGATTTTGGCTGGTTTTGCATTTACTGCCGCTGTGCAAAGCTCTACTGCCGCCACAGGGGTTTTAATTTCCATGCACGTACTCGGCGTGCCTATACCCTTTGAAACTTCGGCATTTATAATTTTGGGTACAAATATAGGTACAAGTATTACAACCCTTATTGCGTCCATACCCGCAAACAGAGAAAGCAAGCGAGCCGCTATTTTTCATATAGGATACGACATTATAGGCTCTGCAATATTTGGTACTTTAATATTTTTAGTTCCGTCTATTTTAGGCTGGTTTGAAGCAACGTGGTACGGGGATACGGCACGTCAAGTGGCTATGTTTCACACTTTATATAATGTCGCCACTATGCTTATGCTTTTGGGCTTTATTGGACCCATTGCAAAACTTTTGTACAAAATTGTACCTTCAAAAGCCACAGAAACAGACAAAACATATGAGAAAAAACTCATATACCTTAATCTCACCAACCAAGCGGCACAACTTCCAAATATTGTAGTAAATGCCGCACATAAGGAAATTTGCCGAATGGGCAGCATTGCAAACAAAAATTTAAAGCTGTCCATTGACTCTTTTTTTGAAAAAGACATTGAGAAAGCAAATAAGGTCTTGGAAAACGAAAAGGTCGTTAATTATTTAAACCAAGAAATTACGTCAAAACTTGTGTCGGTCAACAGTATGAGGCTATCTCCCAATGACGCAGAAAGAGTAGGTAAAATGTTCAGCATCTTGTCCGACATAGAAAGAATTGGAGACCATGCCGAAAACATAGCAGAGTATACCAAATTTATTAAAGAAAACAGCTTAAAATTTTCCGATGACGCAAAGGAAGAATTAAAGATTTTAAGTGACACAACTATAAAACTTGCAAAGGCGGCACTGTCTGCTTTTGGCAGCCAAAACCCAGCCAAACTACCCGAAATTGAAGAACTTGAAGAAACGGTGGATAAACTGTCAAAAGATTTTGCCCAAAACCATGTCCAAAGATTAAAAACGGGATGTTGCGACCCAAAATGCGGCGTTATATTTGTTGACATGATAACAGACCTTGAAAGAAGCGGCGACCATGCGAATAATATTGCGTTTTCCGTGCAGTAATATCAAAAAAGTACTTCCATAATTGGAAGTACTTTTATAGTTCAAATTATTTTTCTTAATATATTACCACGCAGTACCTACAAAATGAATAGAGCCGTTGAATTGTTTGGCAAGTTCTGTTCCTAGAAAGTCAATGCTTGTAACAGTACCCCAAGAGTTTCTGTTAAATCTCCAAACATCAAAGTGGGTGCCGTTAAACCAAGCGTACGCATGAAGTCTTCCTCCGTTCGAGTTGTGCGGTGTAGTCCAAGAACCCGTTACAGAAACGCTTGTGCTGTCAGTTGTACTAAAACCGACTGTTGCAGACACTACATTTGCAGGAAGGCTTACGCCAGCACTTCGAGTGACGGAATTACTAACGAACCTTTGTTGATTTATGCTCAAAGTAAGGTTTGGAGTAGAAGTGGTGGTAGAGGCTATTGGGGTTGTCCCCCGAACCATTCCGGCAGGACGTGGGTTGTTTGTTTCAAATATTGGGGAAGACATTGGTTGCGGCAGTATTGTATTATAGCCAGCTTTGTGTTCAAAGTGCTTTTCTATTGAATAAATATCAGCAACTTGTAAAAGATGGTTAAATTTAGCAACACCTATCTCATAAACAGACAGACTACCCGGGACTACAATAGTTACTGCAGTCACCAAGCCAATTTCTCTGTCTATGCCTAGTTCATGCAGCATGAGCTGATATGCAAGTATTTCTTCTGGCGAAAATTCAATAATTGTGTAATTTCCCCTTAAAAAATACTCTCCTATTTCTATTTTCTCAAGCTCTACTATCTCTTCTAGGGACATTGGTTGTATGTCTTCAAAATACATAGACGGCACTATAATGAAATCCTGCTGTATGCTGCTTGCAAAATAATCATCCTGTTCCGCAAAAATCATGGATGCCGCACCAACCGACAATAACATCAGTGCCGCTAGTACAAGTGCAGTTACTTTCTTAATCCTGTTCATAGTTAAACCTCCTTGGGATTGTTTTTCCTAGGATGTTTTCGCAAATTTTAATAAAGTTTGCGGTTCGACGTCTTGCTACTCGTCATTATGTTGCAAAAGCATTACCCCCTCGTACGAAGAAACGATAGCTGTGCTATTTTTTACCACTTCCTCTACATTATATCAAAAAGATATACATTGTCAACTTTTGTTTTTAATGCTATGCTTCCAACTTCTGGCGCAGAATTTTAAGCACCCGCTTTTCAATGCGGCTAACTTGCACCTGCGACACCCCAATGGCACTGGCTATTTGGCTTTGTGTTTTATCTTGAAAATAACGCATTATTATAACTTGGCGTTCCTTTGGCTCTAATTTGGTAATAATGTCGCGGAGGGCTATTTTATCTACCATTGTGTCATTTGAATCTGCTCCGCTTATTTCCAGCTTGTCAAGGAGATAAACCGGGCCGCTGTCCCCTTGATGGACAACAGCATAAATAGACTCCACCTCATAACCAGCATCCATAGCATGGGCAAGGTCTTCCACATCTATATTTAATGCCGATGCGATTTCTGCCATTGTAGGTACTTTACCTGTTTTTTGCTGCAAATTTTCTTGCATATATTTTGCTTTGGTTGCGATTTCTTTTAAAGGTCTGCTGACTTTTATCATACCGTCATCACGCAAAAACCGCTTAATTTCGCCCATTATCATAGGTACAGCATATGTAGAAAACCGCACCCCAAAATTTATATCAAATTTGTCTATGCATTTTATTAGCCCAATAGTGCCTATTTGAAATAAATCCTCCAGCTCGTACCCTCTGTTTGCAAACTTTTTAACCACAGACCACACAAGCCCCGTGTTTTGCGCAACAATATCATCTCTTGCCCTCATATCGCCGCTTTGAGAAGCGGCTATAAGCTCAAAGGTTTTGTCCATGGATTTTTCTGATGCCGATACATTTATCATTGCTATCCCTCCAAGCCACTCCCTTTCTATTGTGTTATTTTTTTACTCATTTTCACAACTGTACCCTCGCCAAGGGCAGAATGCACCACGACTTCATCCATAAATTCTTCCATAACCGTAAATCCCATTCCACTGCGTTCTTCATCGGGTTTTGTAGTATACAGTGGCTCTCTAGCTGCTGCAATATCATTGATGCCCATGCCTTTGTCTTCTATTTCTACCCAAATTTCGTTATCTAGAATTTGGCATCGCAAATATATCCATTTTTCATCGTCACAACCTGCGCCATAGCCGTGAATCATAGCATTTGTTACTGCCTCAGACACTGCTGTTTTTACTTCATTTAGCTCTGCTAAAGTAGGGTTTAGCTGGGCGGCAAAGGCGGCAGCACAAACTCTTGCAAAGGCTTGGTTTTGCGAAATAGCCAAAAACTTCATCTCAAATATATTTTGCATTTTTATCCCCCTTGTCTAATTTATATCCCTACGCCGAGGTTATTTTCTATTTCATCCAGCCCCGCAAAACAAGGCACAATACGCTTTAAGCCACTTATTTCAAAAATACGCCCTATCTCTGCACCTATATTAATGGCAAAAACACGCCCTCCGCTCTTTTGCAATTCTTTGTAACGGCCAATAACCATCCCAATACCGGAACTGTCCATAAAAGATACATGCGCAAAGTCAAAAACGATATTTTTTGCATTGCTTTTTGCAAACTCATTTGTTATACTATTCTTAATATTTTGTGCTGTATGGTGGTCAATTTCTCCTCGGATTTTGGCCACCAAATTTCCGTTTCTTTCAACAAAAGTTACCTTCATTTTTGCATCTCCCATCATTGGTAATTTCCATTTTAATCCAAGTATACCAAAAAATTCAAAGTAGGTCAAGCAGAAATTTCGTCGTGCTATTTTAGTTTAAATTTTACATTTCTGGAAATACTTGTGATATACAATATTGGCGGGATGTGGTTTTATGGAAAAATTTATTATTGAGCATAGCGGAGCGTTAAAAGGACGTGTCCGCATTTCAGGCAGCAAAAACTCTGTTTTGCCTATAATAGCAGCGACATTGCTAACAGACGAGGTTTGTATAATGCACGATGTGCCAAAGCTAACCGATGTTTTGATAATGCAAAATATTATAGAAGATTTGGGCGCAAAAACCATTTGGAACGAAGAAAAGCTGAGTATAGAAGTTGGAGATATAAAAAAAACACAGGTCGCATACGAGCTGTGTTCAAAAATGCGTGCATCTTTTTTGGTTGCAGGCCCTATTTTGGCACGCTGCGGCGAAGTAAAAATTTCTTTGCCGGGAGGTTGTGCAATCGGCTCTCGCCCTGTGGACTTACACCTTAAAGGGCTCGTGGCATTGGGTGCTGAAATTTCCCAAGAACACGGTTACATTCATGCCAGAGCAAAAAAACTGGAAGGTGCTAATATTTATCTTGACTTTCCGTCGGTAGGGGCAACAGAAAATATTATGATGGCAGCTACGCTGGCAGAGGGTCAAACCATAATCCAAAACGCCGCAGTAGAACCAGAAATTGTCGATTTATCGAACTTTCTTTCGTCAATGGGAGCTCAAATTAGAGGAAGCGGCACAGATACTATAAAAATAACGGGAGTAAACAGGCTGCGTGGAACAAGCCACAATATCATCCCCGACCGCATAGAGGCGGGCACATTTATGTGTGCTGCAGCAGTGACGGGCGGAGATGTCTTTTTGGAAAATGTTGTAATAGACCACCTTAAGCCAGCCATTGCAAAATTACGTGAAATGGGTATAGAAATTAACGAAGGTTTTGACGACGGAATACACATCAAGGGCAGTTTAGACAGGCTGCCCATTGACATTAAAACACTGCCTTACCCCGGTTTTCCAACAGATATGCAGGCTCAATTTTTATCTCTTTTAGCAGTTACCCCTGGCACAAATATTGTTACAGAAACCGTGTTTGAAAACCGCTTCATGCATGTTCCTGAACTTATACGCATGGGTGCCGATATTAAAATAGACAGCCGTTCGGCTGTCATAGAGGGTGTTGCAAAACTTGCCGGAACACAAGTGCGTGCAAGCGACCTTCGTGCTGGAGCTGCCTTGGTAATCGCTGCACTTGCCGCTGCCGGAACAACTGAAATACACGATATTTATCACATAGACCGTGGATATTACCGTTTTGATGAAAAGCTACGGGCTTTGGGAGCAATAATCCACCGTAAAACATCATAGGCAATGTTTCCAAAAATAAAAATCCTACCAAATATACATCTTACCACAACTACTCTTTCGTGGCTCTTCGCCATATGTTTCTATATGCTCCTCAATAAGCTGTTGAATTTTTTGTTGGTCGCTTTGCGCTTCGTCTTTTAAATGTTCAAAGTCGGGTATATTTGAAAACTGTTTTAGGGTCATTTTGTTTAAGGAAACTCTATTGACAAGATTGTTTAAGTCTGTGCAAATTCTTATTTTGCTCCTCACTAAATCGTCATCTCCTTTACACTTACTAAAATCCGCCTATAATTAGGGGATATGAGCACTCATACTAATTCTAATTATTATACTAATCCTGATTAAAATCCTATTCTTTTTCGGTGGCTAAAACCAACCCAAAACACCTTGTTCGGTGTTTTGGGTCGCCCCCTCAAACAATAGGTTTTAATCTAGAATTAGTATTACTTGACATTTCAAAAGATTTTAGCACAGTTTCTTATGTATAATTATACATTATATAATGTGTAATTGCAAGCGCAATTTATCATTTTTTGCTCAAGCCAATACGTGTATGCTGTGTGGTAGAGGTGAAGTGATGGATATTTTAAAAAAAATAACTTGTATGAAGCAACAAAGAGGATGGAGTAATTATAGACTGGCAAAGGAAGCAGGGCTTCCAGAGGGCTCTCTCAATAATCTTTTTAGGCTAAACCACCAACCCTCAATGGCTACTCTTGAAGCAGTATGCAAGGGGTTTGGAGTAAGTCTTTCGCAGTTTTTTGCTGATGATGACGATTTGGTGGTGTTAAGCAGCGAGCAAAAAGAAATTATTGAGATATACAGCACATTAAATGAGCATCAAAAAACAGCATTACTTCAATTAATGAGAGCAATGATAATAAGGCATTGAGGCATGTTCCTTTATAAGGAAACGCCCTGTTGCGGCTTTTTAACTCAATAAAACCATTTGGCTGGGGCGTGAACGGTTTGCTAAATGCAGTTGTGTTTCACTGCCTATGTTAATTTTTTGTGTTATCAAAACATTCTTAACCGTTTCGTAGGCAATCTCGGGTCGGTTATTTTCTTGACTTAAATGCCCAAGAAAAATATGTTTGTTTTTACTGGAATAATTTTGCGCCAAAAATGTACCGCAGGCAACATTTGATAGATGCCCTATGTCGCTTAAAATGCGTTGTTTAAGATGTCTAGGATACCGACCATTGCACAGCATATCTATATCGTGATTGGCTTCTATTAAAATAATGTCAGCATCTGCAAAATATTTTACTGCATTGTCGCAAATATGCCCAAGGTCGGTCGCAATGGCTATTTTGTGTTTGTCGGTTTTAATTCTGTATCCAACTGGCTGGTTAGCGTCATGAGCAATGGCAAAGGGTGTTATTTCTGCGTCATCAAAAAATACAGGCGTGTCCTCCCTAACCAAAAAAAGGTTGCGGGGCGGTATTTTGCCTAGCTCTGCCCCTAATTGTGTTCCTGCAGTCATGTAAACGGGGATGTCAAAGCGTCGTGACAAAATGCCCGCACCCTTTGTATGGTCGCTATGTTCATGGGTTATAAAAATTCCGCTAATTTCCGAAGCATTTATACCTGCCAATGCCAAAAGCTCTTCCAAGGCACGCCCAGAAAGTCCGGCATCTATCAAAAATTTGTTTTTGCCTGTCGAAACAAAAGCACTATTACCAGAAGAGCCGCTGGCAATAGTGCAAAACTGTATAGACATATTGTTCCTCCGAATAGTTTATGCCTCGTACAACATTGGTATTTGTGATTCGTCTTCACCATTAGAGCGACGAACATCCGCACCAAGTGCTGTCAGTTTTTCTACAATTTTTTCGTAACCTCTGTCTATATAGTATAGGTTTGATATTTTTGTTGTTCCTTCCGCAGCAAGGGCGGCCAACATTAATGCAGCACCTGCACGAAGGTCGGTTGCGACGACATCTGCTCCTGTTAAACGGCTTGTGCCTTCTACAACAGCCATGCGCCCTTCCAAAGTAATTTTTGCACCAAGGCGTGTTAATTGGTCAACATATTGAAAACGGGTGTCAAAAACCGTTTCGTTTACATAGCTAACTCCTTCTGCTTGGGTTAGCAGTGTGGTTATTTGCGGCTGTAAGTCGGTAGGAAAACCGGGGTAATATAAAGTCTTGATATTAGCGGCAGTTAAAGGGTTTGCCGCCTTTACTTTTATCCAGTCTTCTTGCGCAATAACCGTGCACCCCATTTCTTGTAATTTTGCCGTTAAAGACTCCATATGCTTGGGGATTACGTTGCAAACCTTGACATCTCCGCCCGTTATGGCTGCAGCTATCATATATGTACCTGTTTCAATTTGGTCTGGTATTATTGAATACCTCTTTCCTTCCAGCTTCTCAACTCCCGTTATACGTATAACATCTGTACCCGCACCCTTAATTTTGGCACCACACATGTTAAGGAAGTTAGCGCAGTCCACAATATGCGGTTCTTTTGCCGCATTTTCTATTGTGGTTATGCCTTCGGCAAAAACAGCCGCCATCATAATGTTGATAGTAGCACCAACAGAAGCCATGTCAAGAAAAATTTGTGTGCCTAATAGCTTGTCGGCGTGAGCCGTAACTGCTCCATGCTCAATTACAACCTTTGCGCCAAGACTTTCAAAGCCTTTTATATGCTGGTCAATGGGGCGCACACCAAAGTTGCAACCACCAGGCATTGGCACATTGGCTTTTTTATAACGCCCCAAAAGTGCCCCGATAAGGTAATACGATGCACGCATGTCTTTAAGCTGTTCAGGCGAAATATTTGTCGTGCAGACCTTACTTGCGTCTATTTGCAATGTAGATTCGTCTAAAAACTCGCAAACAACACCCATGCTTCTGAGTACAGAAACGTAGCTTTGCACATCTTCAATGCATGGCAAATTTTCTAAAATACATACCCCATCCACTAATAAAGCGGCAGGAATAACAGCAACAGCGGCATTTTTTGCTCCGCTAATTTGCACTTTGCCTTTAAGCGGCTTGTTTCCGTTTATAATAAAGTGTTCCAAAATAACACGTCCTTTGTTCACATCTAGTAAGCTCTACTTTTAGAGTTATCTAGATTATAGCACCTCCTTTTCATTTGTGCAACAACAAATTGTGCAAAACTGAGCAAAATTCTTCAAAAAGCCGATACTTTTTACTTCAAAGATTCTTTATGAAACTATTTCATCCAGAACCTCGCATAAAACTTGTGGAGTTACTTCATTTTTTGAAATCATATCAATGATATTTTCTACATAATGCTCATCGCTTGATATGCCTCCTGTTTCACTCTCTTCAACAGAAACGCCTTTTTCATACTTCACGGCATGTATTCCGTAGAATTTTTCGCCCTCTTCATTAAGCTGGGTGGTTTTGTGATACCTCACCTCAAAATCATGTACCTTGGCTGTTGCAATCGCTTTTTTCATCTTTCTTCCTCCTCTTTCGACATTTTTCTATATTTTTTGACACTATATGAACTAATTAATTAATACTAAAATTATTATAACAGAATTGTCAGCACAATTCTACACTAATTGGAAAATTGTGGATAAATCTGTGATAATGTGGACAAGTGCTTCATTTTTTTATAAGTTTTCCACAGAGGCAAAAAAATCCTTGACGTAGATGGAATTTTCTTGTACAATGATTATTCATGTAGTTTTTGATTATGAAGGAGGTGTATGTATTATGAAAATGACTTTTCAACCAAAAAAGCGTCAACGCTCCAAAGTACACGGTTTTAGAAAGAGAATGAGAACCGCAAATGGTCGCAATGTTATTGCTAGAAGACGCAAAAAGGGTCGTCATGTCTTGACCGCTTAATTTTGTTGTATAGTGAATTAACTTGAAAACACTAACACGAAGTGTTAAAGGGTTTTCAAGTTGTATGAACGCAAAACACCGACGTAGCGCAAGCGTAGGAGGTGTTAGATTTGCGTAGCAAATCGTGATGTTATACTTGTTTTCAAGTATAACATCTATAAGAGGGGCATCGGTTTGAAGTTCACTGTTTCTTTAAAAAAAAATGAGCAATTTAGGCAGGTTTTAAAAGACGGCAAATTTGCTTCATCCAAACTATTAACAATGTTTATTACGCAAAACAACCTGCCGCAAAACCGATTGGGTATTAGTGTAAGCAAAAAAATATCAAACAAAGCCGTGGTTAGGAATAAGATTAAACGCCGCATTAAAGAAGCATATAGACTAATAGAGCCCTCAATGCCTCAATATGGATATGATATTGTAGTCATACCGAAAGCAGACGCAAATAAAGCGAGCTTTTCAGAAATCGCATTTGCAGTAAAACATTTGCTCAAAAGACAAGGATTTTGCAAATGAAAAAAATTGTTTTACTCTTAATTTTGTTCTACCGAAAATGTATTTCGCCACACTTTTTGCCTAGATGCCGCTATATTCCTAGTTGCTCTGCTTACGCTTATGAAGCATTGCAAGTTCACGGTTTTTTTATGGGTAGCTTTTTGGCTTTGTGGCGCGTTTTTCGTTGCCATCCTTTTTGTAAGGGCGGGACAGATGCTGTGCCACCAAAAGGTTTTTACAAACATGGTTTGTGGTAACCTTATTTAAGGAGATACTTTAATGGACATTTTTTACGATGCTTTTGCGTCAATTTCAAACGCAATACAAAATCCGCCGGGATTTATTATCGGACCAATTTCTTTTGTGTTTGGTCACATTATTGATTTTATTTTTAGGGCTGTAAGTGTTTTAACCACAGCAAACGCTTTGGGTATCGCCATTATTATTATGACTGTGATAGTCCGCACCCCCTTGATACCCAGCCAGTTAAAAATGCAGCAAAATTCCAGAAAATCTCAGCTTGTTAAACCTGAAATGGACAAAATACGAGCAAAATACGGCAATACCCGCGACCCAGAGTTAAGGCGCAAGATGTCTGCAGAAATTCAAGCCCTTAACCAAAAGCATGGTATAAATATGTTTGCAAGTTGTTTGCCAATGCTTGTAACAATGCCAATTTTTATAGCACTTTTTTCTGTGTTTGGACGAGCATTTTTGTTTATCCCAAGCATAACAGAAACGTACACGGCTGTTTCTGATGCCCTTATC